>Ga0154465_1125_pt2 | contig 21596 bp, 20 predicted proteins | sample RifGroC2_FD_105658 | JGI IMG/M metagenome (GOLD analysis project Ga0154465, IMG submission 105658) | Ignavibacteria bacterium GWC2_35_8
TAAGAGCTACATCAATGGTTTTATCTGCGAGTGCTTCTTCAAGGATTTCAGGATAATCAAAAGCGGTTATTTTAGTTTCGGGAGCAATATGTTTCAGTGCCTTTGCAAGTGAACCACCGATTAATCCTAAACCAATTATGGCTAATCTTTTTATCTTCATGTTTGGCTAGTCAATTCAATCCATTTTATGCAATTCAGAAACGAGATCGCGAAACTGATCAAACCTTAAAGATTGTTCTCCATCACTTAAAGCTTTTTCAGGATTGGGATGCATTTCAACCATTAGTCCGTCCGCACCAACTGCTTTTGCCGCTTTAGCTAACGGTATAACCTTATCTCGGTGTCCAACAGCATGCGAAGGATCAACGATAATTGGGAGATGAGTTAATTCCTTAAGAACAGGTACTGCACTGAGATCGAGTGTATTCCTGGTTGCTGTTTCAAAAGTACGAATGCCACGTTCGCAAAGCATTACTTGTCTATTCCCTCGTGCTAAAATATATTCTGCTGCATTCAGTAGCTCTTCGATAGAAGCCATTAAACCTCGCTTAAGCATAACAGGTCGAAATGATTTACCTACTTCTGATAACAAGGAAAAGTTTTGCATATTTCTAGCGCCAATTTGAAGTATATCAGCTTTCTCAGCAACTTTTTCAATTTGATCAATCGATAAGACTTCTGTGATAACAGGTAAATCGTATTCCTCCCCAGCTGATTTTAATAAATTTAAACCTTCATATCCTAAGCCTTGAAATGCATAAGGTGAAGTGCGTGGTTTAAAACAGCCTCCTCGCAGAATATGACCATAATTTTCTTTTACTTCTCTCGCACATTGATTTATCTGTTCAAAGGATTCTACGGAACATGGACCGGCAATTATAACAAAGCCTCCACCACCAATTTGAACATCCTTTACATTTATAATTGTATCTTCTTTTTTGTAATCCCGGCTAGCAAGCTTGTAGGAAACTTTGTGAGCGGACTTTACTTCCGTAATAACGGTTTGAGTTTCATCGATTTGGCTAGGGTTATCCTCTCGTTTTTGATGTGGTTCAACTTTTGTTTTTTCAAATTCTTTAGTAGGATAGCAGCCAAGCACTTTCAAATATCTCGTATGTTTGCCAATTTCATCTAAGAGATTTTTTACATTCTGTGTTTGTCTATTACCCTGAAAGTCTAAGTAAAACATTTCTTCCCACGGGTTTCCAATAATCGGTCTGGATTCCAGTTTAGTCATATTAATTCCAAAATCCTTGAAAACAGATAAAGCCTGTACTAATGAACCTGCTTTGTGAGCAGTGGCAAGGATTAATGATGTCTTGGCGGGGATTCGTTCATCAACTTTAATCGGTACACGTGAACAGACTAAAAACCTGGTGAAGTTAGTCGGTTGATTTGCAATGTCTTCTCGTAAAACCGATACATTAAAAATTTCAGCAGTTTCTTTGCTTGCAATTGCAGCGTAATCCTTTACTCCCTCCTCTTTAATTTTTTGGACCGATTTTGCTGTATCTTCAAAGTATACTATTTCGGCCTGCGGTAATGATTTCAGGAACTTACTGCACTGTCTTGCTGCCTGAAAGTGAACATAAATCTTCTTTATTTTATTGAGAGGAACATCCTCTAAGCCCAATAAACAATGTTTTACCTGGAATATTTCCTCGCCAACGATATGCAAATTACTGCTTGTGAGAGCGTCGTAAACCTCAGTAATACTTCCGGAAGTAGTGTTTTCGATTGGAAGTACAGCATAATCTGCGGATGAATCTTCAACTGATTCAACAGCTTCTTCAAAACTTTTCATCTTTCTAAAAACAATATCTTTATCAGAGCCAAAAAATTGCTTTGAAGCTAAAAAACTGTAAGAACCTTCGATACCTTGTATAGCAACTGTTACTACTTCGGAAAGAGAATCTTTGTTCTCTTCAGCTTGAACAAACTGGTTTTGAAGCTTTACCGAATCGCTTACAATCTCATAAAATATCTTGGAGACGTAGTGAGAATCTAATCCGATTTCTCGACCTCTTTCAATAAGTCGAGTTAATAACTCTTTTTCTCTTACTTTATCTCTAATAAATGATTTCTGCTCGTTTTTTAGCTTTACTACTTTTAAACTTAGCTCTCTCCTTTCAGCAAGAAGCTTTAATATTTGCTCATCTATTTGATTTACCTTTTCACGAACTTCCTTCATTTTAGACCTTAATTTATTTTATTGACGGATATGAACAGTGATCTAAAAACAATTTCGATAATTGTTTGTTATAATTTGGAAGTGAATATGATGTAAATTTCACTTTAAATCAAGTTTTTGTATGGAATTCATTGATGCAAATTTACCATAAAATACAGTTTGCAAATGAATTTGCCTCGGGCAAGATTTTCCATTATACCAAGTGAAGAGAACAAGTCAAAAGAGTATTAAAATACGACCTCATCCATACAATTTACTTACCTGAAGTATTTAATACCTAGTTCTTTCTTTTGGACTAGTGATTTTCAATATAAACTTCATTGTTGTCTAAAATAATTTTGTAGTTAGAAAAATATTTAGAAACAGATGCGTTATTAATATTACTTACGGTTGCTTGAATCCTATCACCTATATCGTCCCATACAATACTTCGATTTTTAATGTGCTTTATTTTCTAAACTAGAGGCATGGCTGTACCACAAATATTTAATCCTTAATACAACCATAAAAAATAATTCAAAATCAGTTGATTAGAGGGTGACCAAAAAGTAATTATTCAATTAAAAAATCTGCGTAAATCATTCAAAATCAGCGTCATCATTGCCTGCCACCCTGTGGCCTGCCACTCTGTGGTTCCATTTACTGATAGATATTACTTTTTGGTCACCTTCAAAATATTTTTTCCAAAATCTATCCAATAGAGTCCCATCAGGACGAAATGTTATAATTTGATTTGGACAGATATTAGAACCTTAAATAATCCTAGCTTAATAGAAATGAAAAGGTTGGTTTTTATTACAAAAATCAATAATTAGAAACTATGGAAACTAATACTTGACAAATGAGTTTCCATTGATTATATTTGAAACCAGAAATACCAAAATAGTTTCCAGGAGTAATAATGAAAGAAAAAGATAGAATACTAGAGCTGGGGGAGGAGAAATTTTTTAGTGAAGGATTTTATAAAACGACAATGGATGAGGTGGCTGCAGAACTTCGCATTAGTAAAAAAACTATTTATAAGTTCTTTCCTTCTAAAGAGGATCTTGTAAAGACGATTGCAAAACATTTTATGAATTCGATGAAAGAAAAAATAGTTCCTGCACTGAGCACTGATAAAAACGCAATTGAGAAACTTGAAGAGCTAATGAAAATATTGGCAAAGACATCTCAAAAAATCAGTCCTAAAATGTTGGATGAAATGCGCCGTCATTTTCCTTCGCTTTGGATAGAGATTGATAAATTCAGAACAGAGATGATGTTTGGCAACATCACTAAGGTGATAGACCAAGGTAAAAAAGAGGGTTTATTTCTTAATTACCCCACACCAATTGTTATGAATATGCTTGTTGCTTCCATAAGAACAATCGTAAATCCCGAGTTTATTCTCAACAATAATTTTTCAATAATCGAAGCCGCACGGACAGCGTTTAAGATTATTATTGGCGGTATAGTTACTAAAAAAGGCAAACAATTATTAAACTATAAATTTGAGGTAATTAAATGAAAATGCTAAAAGTGTTTTTAATTATTTCTGCATCTTTACTCATATTCGGATGCAGTAATGGAGATGAAATAAAATTTATCGAAGCATCCGGAACAATTGAATCAACAAACATAATTGTAAGTTCCAGAAATGCCGGTAATATCCAAACGACGAATTTCATCGAAGGAGATAAAGTAAAAGTCGGCGATACAATAATTATTATTGATCATGAACTGCTTGACATACAATTGCAGCAGGCAATTGCCGGTAAAGATGCCGTTGAAGCCCAATTGAAACTTATGCTCGCAGGTGCTCGAATAGAGGATATAAACCAGGCGGTACAAAATCTTAAACAGGCAAAAGTTAATTACGAAACAGCTGAGAAAGATAAAATTCGTTTGCAGAATTTGTATGATTCACATTCAATCACTCAAAAGCAATATGAGGATGCTCTTGCTAGATACGACTTGATGACCGCACAATATAATTCAGCTCAGGAAAATTTTAATAAAGTAAAAATGATTTTCAGGAAGGAAGAGATTGACCAGGCTAAAGCTAATCTTAACAAAGCCATTGCTGGTGTTGATCTTCTAAAGAAAAATATTCGTGATAGTTATGTAGTCTCGCCAATAAACGGATTTCTTGTAAAAACTTATGTGGAAAGAGGCGAAACTGTTACGCCAATGTCCTCTCTATTCAAAGTTGCTGACCTTGATGTTGTGGAGTTGGTCATCTATGTTTCCGAAGAAGAACTTGGTTACGTGAAGCTTGGTCAAAAAGCTGAAGTGACTATTGACACATACAAGGATAAAGTTTACGATGGAAAAGTAACCTATATCTCCCCCGAAGCAGAGTTCACACCTAAGAATATTCAAACAAAGGATGAACGAACGAAATTAGTTTTTGCTGTCAAGATTGCAATTCCCAATAAAGAATATGACCTGAAAACAGGTATGCCGGCGGATGCGTCAATAATTACAAAATTGCAAGATTAAAAGATTACAAGATTCTGAAGTCATTTAAATTTATAAACAATTTTTTAGGAGACAAAAATGAAAGTAAAAACATTTGAGGATTTGCAAGTTTGGCAGGATGCAAGAGTATTTGTTAAATAAATTTATGAATTGACTTCTCGAGATAATTTTAAAAGAGATTATGGTTTGAAAGAACAGATTAAACGGGCAGCAGTTTCTATAATGAATAATATTTCGGAAGGTTTTGAAAGAGACAATAATAAGGAGTACAATAATTTTCTGGGATATGCCAAAGGCTCTGCCGGTGAGGTTAGATCGATGCTATATGTTGCACTTGATTTGAATTATATATCAAAGGTTGAATTTGATGATAATTACAAAAAGGCTGTAAACATTATTATGCAAATTTCCAATTTCAAAAAATACTTATTCAATTATTCAGTTAAGGAAAAATTTAAAACTGTTAAATCAATCATTCTTCATATAATAAAAATTAATTGAGAAATATTTTTAGTTCTATCTTGCAATTTTGTATTCTTTCAATTTTGGAATGAACAATGAACGACGCAATTAAAATAGAGAACCTTAAAAGATCCTACAACGAAATTATAGCAGTTAAGGGTGTTTCATACTCCGTTGCGAAAGGCGAAATGTTTGGGCTTGTTGGTCCAGATGGTGCCGGAAAAACCACCACAATACGAATGTTAACGGGATTGTTAAGACCTGATTCCGGAAATGCTGAGGTTCTTAGCTATGATCTGCTGAAACAACAAAACCTGATTAAGAATGAAATCGGGTATTTATCGCAAAAATTTTCTCTGTATGGTGATTTAACTATTGATGAAAATATTGAATTCTTTGCAGATATCCATGGAGTGAAAAATTTTAAAGACAGACGAAATGAATTATTAGAATTTACAAGATTAACACCATTTAGAGACAGGCTTGCAGATAAACTTTCCGGCGGTATGAAACAAAAACTTGCGCTTGCCTGCACACTGATCCATAAACCAAAAATTATTTTTCTTGATGAACCAACAACCGGTGTTGATCCGGTTTCGCGAAGAGATTTCTGGAAAATTTTATCTGATCTCCAGAAAGATGGAATAACAATTTTTATGACAACCCCATATTTAGATGAAGCAGAACGATGTAACCGAATTGCGTTGATGAATAATGGAGAGATAATAAGTTGGGACACTCCTAAAAATGTTAAGGCATCATTAAAAGCACAGATAGTTGAAATTGTATGTTCCCCAATTCGAGAAGCATATAACATAATAAAAGCAAAAACAGGCTTCGAGGTTCAAATGTACGGCGATAGACTGAATGTAGCGCTTCAAAATTTTAATAACGATTATACAGGATTAGAAAATCTGTTAGTCGAAAATAAAATTCAAATTGTTGACAAAAGAATAATTACACCATCGCTTGAAAACGTTTTTATTCACTTGATAAGTAAAGCATCATAGAAAAAAGGAATTAGAAATGAAAAAAATAATTTTATTAAGCTTAATGATGGTCTCAGTTCTTTACTCTCAGTCAAAGAAATTGACTCTGCAGGAAAGTATTGAGCTCGGACTTGGAAACAGCAAAGATCTAAAGATCTCTCAATCAAAGTTGAATAGCTCGGATGCGAAAGTATCAGAGGTTAACTCAATGTTTCTTCCTCAATTAAAATTTATGGCAAACTATACAAGATTGAGCGATAATGTTCCTCCGTTTGAAGTAACAACTCCATTTTCACCAATTCCAATAAGAATTTCCGATCCTGTTCTGGATAATTATAATCTGAAGCTTTCGTTTCAGCAGCCTTTATTTACAGGATTAAAACTGCTTTCTTCTAAAAAAGCTGCCGAGTACAGTTTAAATGCTTCGGGGTTCGAATACTCAAAGGAGAAAAATGAAGCTGCGCTTAATATTCATTCTACCTTCTGGAACTATTATAAAGCAATGCAAATGAAAGATTTGTTGAACAATAGTCTAAAACAAATTAAAACTCATCTTATGAATACTAAAAACTTTGTGGATAACGGACTCGCAACTCAAAACGATTATTTGAAGCTGCAAGTTCAGCATTCAAATACTAGACTACAGTTGATTGAAGTTGAAAACAATTTAGATGTAGCTCGTGCAGTATTCAATAAAGCATTGGGACTTCCATTCGATTCCCCGACGGATATTTCTATCGAAGATATCAAAATCCAGCAGGTTGAATATAATGTTGATGATCTTATCAACGAGGCAAAAGAAAACAGGGATGAAATTGAGTCCTTAGCTTTCAGATTAAAAGCTGCCAACGAAAATATATCTGCAGCAAGGTCAAGCTGGTTCCCAAGTATTTATTTAAATGGTAATTACAATTACAGCAATCCGAACACAAGATTTCAACCGCTTACAGCCAAGTTTAATGATACATGGGATGTTGGTGTAACATTAAGCTGGGATGTCTGGGACTGGGGATTAACTTCCTCCAAAACAACTCAGGCAGAGGAATCAGCTGTGCAAACCCAAACATCATTAGAAAAACTTAATGACAATATTGAGGTTGAAGTTTTTCAAAGTTATTTGAATCTGATCAAATCAAAAGAAAAAGTTGATGTAAGTAAACTCAGCTTAGAGCAGGCATCTGAGAATTATCGAATAACATCAGAAAAGTATAATGAGCAATTAGCGACAAGCGCAGATCTGATTGATGCAGAGGTTTCAGAACTGCAGGCAGCAACCAATCTCACTTCTTCGTTGATTGAATATAATTTAGCAAAGGTAAGACTTGAGAAAGTAGTTGGAAGAAGAATCTATTGAGGAGTCAGAAGTTAGGAGACAGAAGTCAGAAGGATCTAAGTTGAGAATTTTATTAACCAATTCATTCAATAAATTAAAAAGGAGATAGAAATGAAATCCAAATCTTTTAAAGAACTCATTGTGTGGCAGAAAGCTCATCAATTTGTATTGGCTGTTTATAAAATGACAAAGTCATTTCCAAAAGAAGAATTATTTGGTCTCACATCTCAATTCAGAAAAGCAGCCGTTTCTATTCCAGCAAATATCGCAGAGGGATATAGAAAAAGAGGCAAAGCAGATAAAGCAAGATTTCTGAATATATCAGAAGGCTCACTTGAAGAATGTAAATACTATTTAATACTGTCAAAAGATTTAGGATATGCAAGTACAGATCAGGAAAATGAATTGACCGAAGAAGTAAGCAAATTATTAAATGCTTATTCAAACAAAATTCTGTCTTCTGATTCTTGAATTATATCCTGGGAAAAAATGAAAAAATAATTTAACCGAGGTTAAGATAACAAAGTGCAGAACAGGAAAATGAAAAGTAGAATAAATGATAAATTAGAAATACTCATTCGAAAAATATTCTGTCTTCTGACTCCTGACTTCTGTCTACTGAAAGAAAATTATGAATAGTATAGAAGTAAATAATCTCACAAAAAAATTCGGCAGCTTTACTGCTGTAGATAAAGTTTCATTCACCGTAAAGCAGGGAGAAATTTTCGGATTCCTGGGTGCAAACGGTGCAGGAAAATCAACAACAATAAGAATGCTCATTGGAATTCTTGAACCAACTTCCGGTGATGCATTAGTTGGCGGATATAGTATAAAAAGGCAAGCAGACTTAGTAAAAACACAAATCGGATACATGTCTCAAAAATTTTCTCTGTACAACGATCTTACTGTTGAAGAAAATATCAGATTTTTTGCAGGTGTTTATGGTCTAACAGGTAAAAAATATGGGGAACGAAAAAAGTGGGTTTTGAAAGTTGCAGATCTTGAAGGTAAAGAAAAACTTCTTACAGGTTCTTTACCTGGCGGTATCAAACAAAGATTAGCTCTTGGTACAGCAGTAATACACGAACCCAAAATCGTTTTTTTAGATGAGCCAACCAGCGGTGTTGATCCCGTATCTAGAAGAAATTTTTGGGATTTGATAAATGATCTTTCTGCAGGTGGTACAACGGTATTAGTAACAACTCACTACTTAGATGAAGCTGAATTTTGCAACGATATCATTTTGATCAATGCTGGAAGATTAATTGCTCAAGGAAATGCCAAGGAACTTAAAACAAACTATATCAAGAATACAATATTAGAAATAGAATCGGACAGAGTTGTTGATAGCATGGAAATTCTTGAAAAGGAAAATTGGGTTGGTGAAACATCAATTTTTGGCAACAACATTCATATAATTTTAAATGATAATTCAAAGGGTGAAAGAGATATCAGGCATATCTTGAGCGAAAAGAATTCAATTGCTGTTCACAGAGTTAATACGATAGTGCCAACATTGGAAGATGTATTCATTCATCTTTTAGAAAAGGATAAGCCAAATGTTTAATAGAATTTATGCAATAGCTAAAAAGGAATTCAGGCAGCTTAAGCGTGATACCCGTATGCTTTTTATTGTTTTCTTTTTCCCGGTCGTGCTTCTGGCAATTTTTGGATACGCTATAAACTTTGATGTTCATCATATTAAAATTGCTGTTTATGATCAGGATAAATCCGATTATACACGAGATTATTTAAATGGATTACTCAGCTCGGACTACTTCGATCTTGTGCAATACATTGATGATGAAAATGAAATAAAGAAACTGCTCGATGAAAAAATAGTCCAGGTGGTTATAGTTTTTCCAAATGATCTTTCGCGAAAACTTAACAACAACCAGGAAGTTAAAGTACAATATTTAGTTGATGGAGTCGACGGCAATACAGCAAATGTTATAGTAAACTATGTAAACGCTGCTACTTTTAGCTACTCATTAAAGCTGACGAAAGAATATTTGGCAGTAACCGGAAAGAAAATTTATGTGCCGATTAATCTCGAGCCGAGGTTTTGGTTCAATCCTGAACTGGAAAGCACAAAGTTTTTAATTCCAGGTTTAATGGGAATGATACTTATAATTACTGCTGTTGTCTCGGTTTCATTATCTATCGTAAGAGAAAAAGAAAGAGGAACAATCGAACAAATTAATGTTTCCCCGCTTTCATCCTTTGAATTAATTATTGGGAAAACAGTTCCTTATATAGTTATTTCACTTATCAATGCAAGCATCGTACTAATAGCGGGATATCTGCTGTTTGGTATTGAAATAAAAGGCAGTATCCTGCTGTTATTGATAGGCACATTTGCATTTTTATTTGCAGCGCTAGGGCTAGGAATCTTTATCTCTAGTGTTGCTGATTCGCAGCAGGTAGCTTTTCAGGCAGCAAATGTTTCATCATTACTACCTTCACTTATACTTTCAGGATTTATTTTCCCGATTGAGAGCATGCCAACTGTTATCCAATGGGTTACAAACATTACACCTGCAAAATTTTTTATAGTAATATTAAGAGCAATTTTACTAAGAGGAGTAGGTTTATCCGCATTTTGGGATCAATTGCTTTATCTGCTGATCTTCGGAACAATATTTATTGCACTCGCAACATTGGTAAATAAAAAAGCCAAAGCGGCATAGCAGAAGCATCTAATTAAAATTAAAAAGTGAGATTAAATAAATGAAAACCATAATTCAATTTATAATAAAAGAGCTGCTTCAGCTTAAGCGGGATAAGAAAATGCTCGCGGTAGTTTTTATGGCTCCCATACTACAGCTTATACTTCTTGGATATGCTGCCAACATGGATGTAAACATTGTTCATACCACTATACTTGATCAGGATAAAACAGCAACAAGTAGAGAGTTCATTAAAAATTTTGAAGAGTCCGGTTACTTCTCAATAGATTATTATGCTTCCAATTATGAGGAATTAACCAAACTTATTGATGATGGAAAAACACTGGTTGGTATTGTAATACCAAATGATTTTGAAAAAAAATTGAACAGGCGTGAAAGTGTTTCACTTCAGACCTTATTCGAAGGATCTGACGGAAATAAATCTTCAATATCACTTGGGTATATACAAGGAATTACCAACCGTTTTTCTCAAAAAATTGTAATGGATACAAAAGATAAATATGGTATCAAAATTCCTATTGTAGGCTCCCTCATCCCGGAAGTTAGAGTTTGGTACAACCCAGAGATGAAAACAAGAAATTACATGGTACCGGGCATTATGGGTTTAATATTGATGATAACCACTTTGTCGCTGATGTCAATGGCAGTTGTAAGAGAAAAAGAAATAGGAACTCTCGAACAATTAATCGTTACACCACTAAAGCCATATCAGTTACTGCTTGGCAAGCTGATTCCTTACACACTTGTTGGATTTGTTGTTTTAGTCATAGTAATGATTTTAATGACTCAATGGTTTGGAATAGTTGTACGGGGTAACAGGCTTTTTCTTTTATTCACAGCACTTTTATTTGTCCTTTCAAATTTGGGATTAGGACTTTTTATATCTACTGTTTCAAAAACTCAGCAGCAGGCAATGATGGCTTCGGTGTTTGCTGTTATGATGCCAATGATTTACTTGTCTGGATTTGCTTTTCCAATTGAGAATATGCCGGAAATAGTACAATATATTACTTACCTTATTCCACTTAGATACTTCATAACAATACTTCGCGGTATAGTACTTAAAGGAGTTGGATTTTCATCTTTATGGGTAGAAACACTTATTCTCTTTGGAATGGGTGCAGGTATTTTAATAATAAGTTCCTTACGGTTCAGTAAAAAAATTGAATAAAAAAGATTGAAAGGATATTTGAAATGAAAAAAGTTAAAATAAAATTACATACAATATTTTCAATTGCAGCAATGGGTTTGTTGATTTCTTTAAGCTTTGGTTCAATGATAATAAAGGCCCAAACACAAGAAACATACAAAATCCTTTCAGTTAAAAGTGAGATTGGTGAAGGTAAAGACAAAGAGGTAAATGTTTTATTTGAATCTGGCCAAATGAAAATCGCACAATTAACCTTACGAAACGGTACAACATTAAATGTCCACAAAGTCGATGTTCCAATCCTGATTCAATGCTTAGCAGGTGAAGTAGAATTAATTATAAATGATAATGAGAAATCCGAGTCAATAAAATTAATCTCAGGAATTACAGTTAGTATTGAGGCAAATATATTTCATGATGTTGTGGCAAGCCCTGCAGTCTCAATTTTACTGATAAAGTTTCCTAAAGAATAATTGTATAAAATTATAATAATTAAAACTATTAAGACCAAAACTCACACTAATTTTAAGCAGGTAAAGTGAATGAAAAAAAATATAAACATCGCAGAACTAAACATATTGCAAACCACGCTTTTTCTTTTTCTATTCGCAATCCATTCAGAGGCACAGACATTTTCACATGATAATTTACCATCCGGTTTAGCAGATTCAAATTTTAATTTTGTCAATGATTCACTGTATGAAAATCAGCAATTTGAAAAAAATTATTGGCTGCCGGCGGTGGAAGTTATCGGATTGAACTTTGGTGTTTGGGCTTATCACCGATACCTAAGCAAGGAAGGCTGGTCGGCAATAAGCTGGAATTCTGTAAAAAACAATTTTAACACCGGGTTTGTTTGGGATGTTGATGGTTATTTAATCAATCAATTTTGGCATCCATATCATGGATCAAATTATTACAATACCGCACGGTCAAATGGTCTTGGATTCTGGGAATCAGCGCCCTATGCTTTTGGAGGCAGCTTAATGTGGGAATATTTCATGGAGAACGAACCCCCATCCTACAATGATATCGTTAATACACCGGTTACCGGAATTATCCTTGGTGAAATTTCATTTCGTGTTTCCGATCTAATTATTGATGAAAGTACTACTGGTTTTGAAAGATTTTTACGGGAATTTTCTTCGACGCTTATCGATCCAATGAAAGGATTCAATAGGTTAATAAGAGGTGATATGTGGAAGGATGGTTTTAAAAAAGAAAAGCAAAGTTTCAATGCAGTCATTTCTTTCGGTGCTCACAATGTCTTTTTCAGCAAAAAAATAAACAACAGCAGAACATATGCCTCTTTTAGAACCGATTTAAATTACGGTAATCAATTCGATATTAATAATCATAAAAAACCTTTTGATTATTTCTCTCTGCACACGGAAATTAATCTAACACCGGATGATAACATTGTAGGAATATTCGCTAGCGGTGTTATCTGGGATAATAATATTAAACTCTTCAACACTTCAAAAAATATAATCGGGATTTACAAAGAAGTTGATATTCATATTAATACCGTTTATAAACTTTCCGCAACAAGCGTATCAGGACAAATAATCAATACAGTACCTATTACCTCAGCAATTTCCATGCAAAATTATTTGGGGGTATCTGCTATTCTAATGGGCGGAACAAATTCCCTCTATGCTAAAGAGTACGGGAAAGATTATAATATCGGTCCCGGTGCAAGTGGTAAATTCGGATTAAAATTTTCTTTCAAAGAGCTTGGTGATTTTTATGCTAACTATAAAAGATATTGGATACATACTCTTAGCGGTGCAGATAGCGAAGAATTTGTCGGATTACTTAATGTGGGAATCACCTACAATATATTTTCAAAGACATCGCTGGGTTTGGATTTTTTACTTTATGAAAGATACGGAGATTATGAAAATTTTCCGGATACTCAAGATGCAAACTCGGCATTAAGGATTTATCTTAAACAGAATATTTAATTCATAACAGAATTCATAATCGTATTTACATTTATAAAAGGACGGAAATGAAAAAGAGCATCTATAAAAAAATTGCAGCAATCATAGCCATAATTTTTAGTCTGCTTACAATTGTTGAAGGTTCACAAGTTTTGTTGGGCATTACACAGCCGGAATTTATTGTACTTACACCTTTACTAATTTACAATGTAATTATGGGAATAATTGGTTTGTTGGTCAGCGGTACAATTTGGCTTAATCATAAAAAAGTAATGACTTATATAAAAATTGTTTTAATCGCGCACTTATCTGTTTTAATCATAGTTGGCGGGATTTATATGTTAAGTAATGCGGTAGCTCTGCATAGCGTGCAAGCAATGGCAACACGGGTTATAGTTTGGCTTGTGATAGTATTAATTGTCCGGTTTACAAATCGATTAGAAAAACAAATAAAGGAAAGCAATCCATATGAAAAGTAAAATCATCGCAGTCATTATTGGACTAATTATAATAATACCCATTTCTGCACAAAATAAAATATCACTTCTTGAAACTAAACAAGTGAATGAGTATCTAATACTTAGAGCGGAACAATCTAAAATTATAAATCCAATGATCGAGCAGATTAATAAAATTCTAGAAGAAGATAAAAACATAATAACAGAATTAAAGAAACGATTTGACAACGGCGACGAACCGGGCATCTTCGAAAAAATAAGCGTCAAGAGAGGGCGCGATAAAAGAGCAGGCGATATCGAAGATTTGATAGAAGAGATTGAAGATCAACTAAGCGATGAACAAAAAATTAAATATAAGGAAATCGAAAAATCCAAATTAAAAAGTTTAAGTAAAGAAGAACTTCTTGGAAAAAAGAATTGAAAAATATCACTGATTATAATGCCCCATTACAAGAACAAATATGTTAAGTATTCAATAATTATGATCTGAACAACTAAGTGTTCAGCGTGTAATGCGGCTAGAAGAGTTGAGAACAACAAATAGGATGATTTTATTTTTTAAAGTTTAAATATTTATTAGTTAAAATTAATTTAAAGGCTGACAATGAGTTTAATTCGTTTAGAGAATGTAAGAAAGATATATCAAACAGGAGAAGTTACCGTTCAAGCATTAAAAGGGATAAATCTCGATATTCAAAAAAAATCATTTGTCTCTTTTATTGGCCCATCAGGCAGCGGTAAATCAACATTGTTAAATCTAATCGGCTGCTTGGATAAACCAACAGAAGGAAAAGTGTTTGTAAACAATGTCGAAGTTGGGTTGTTTAATAGAGCCGAGAGTGCAGCATTTAGAGGTAAAAATTTGGGATTCGTATTTCAGAATTTCAACCTTATTCCAGTATTGACTGTATATGAAAATGTAGAGTATCCATTACTAATGCTTGACCATCTTCCTTTAAAGGAACGAAATGATCGTGTGCTTCGATTGTTGGAAAAGGTTGGAATGACAGATCAAAAGAAAAAATATCCGAATCAAATTTCCGGTGGACAAAAACAACGCGTAGCTGTTGCCCGTGCTTTAGTTACAAACCCGCAGCTTGTTTTAGCAGATGAACCAACTGCAAATCTCGATCACGCAACTGCATTTAAGGTAATCAACATAATGCAGGAAATGACCAATGAATTTGGAACGACGTTCATCTTTTCTACTCACGATCCAAAAATTGTAGGCGAAGCAGAAATTATTTACACATTAGAAGACGGTGCTATTGTAAATTCGGAAATCAAGAAGGAGAAGAAGTAATGAAAAATCTAATCAAAATTGCTTTCCGAAATTTGTTCAGAAACAAAAGACGAACAATACTTACATCTTCATTAATAACATTCGGGGTTGTTCTCGTTATCGTCTTTGGTGGCTTGGCAATTTCTTTCAAATCTCAAATGGTTGGGATTTTAACAAACACCGCAATGGGCGATCTGCAAATTCATCACAACGGATATGTTGAATCGATTGATAATCTGCCGTTAAATCTTACTCTTTCCGGAACAGAGCTTGAAAAAGTTGAGAAGATATTAAGCGATATTCCTGAAGTTGCATCTTACAGTCCTCGTATAAAAATTGGTGCGATGATAAGCAACTATGCGCAAACCTCAAACATTCGTATGAGTGCAGTTTATCCTAAAATGGAAAACCGTACAGTACCCGAATTTGCAAAGCGTATTAAAGGAAATATTCCTAATCCCGATGAATTTCTTAAACAGGGAGAAATATTAGTTCCTGAGAATCTGATGAAAGGACTTTCATTAAAGATTGGTGATGAAATTGTTCTTGTTGCAACGAATAAAGATGGCTCAGTAAATGCAATAACATTGCGTATTGCAGCAATGACAGAAAATGTTTTCGGTCCCTCCGGTAAAGATGGCTATATGCATATTGAAGATGCACAGTTTCTTCTTCGTCAGGACCAACCGGAAATTGTTGAAATTGCTATACATCTCCAGCGATATGATCAACTAAATAAAGTATATTCACAATTAAAGCAATCATCAATAAGTAAAGATTCAAAATTTGAGGTTCACACCTGGGAACAGCTCTCACCTTTCGCAAGTATCGCCCGCATCGTTGACCTTTTGATTATAGTAGTGAAATTTATTTTGATCTCAATTGTGTTAGTTAGTATTCTTAACATAATGACGATGTCTGTTTATGAAAGAATTAGCGAAATAGGAACCATTGCGGCAATAGGCACATCACCCCGTCGTATTCTTTCCCTTTTTCTTATCGAAGGTTCTGCAATGGGTTTATTAAGTACGGTTGCAGGAATAATAATTGGTCTTGGAATACTTTGGATTATGAATATTTCAAAAATTGATTTTACCTTTGGCTCAATGGATTTATCGCTTGCACCAAGCATACCCGCAAGTGAAGTTTTAGTGGTTGCAGTTATTGTTATGATCGTTTCCCTTTTTGCCGGTTTACAACCTGCATACAAAGCATCAAAGATGGAACCAGTGGATGCATTAGGACATAATTAGATGAGGAAGTTAGAATAGAGAAATAAATTATTAATTAAGAGATGTTTTCTCAAATATAAAAACAGAGTAGGTTATGAAATTCTTATCAATATTTATTATTACAATTTTGTTCGCTGGAAATATTGCTGCACAAGATGCCAACAAGCTTTTAAAGGAAGTTGATGATAATCTTATGCCGGAATCTTACGAATCAATCCGTAAACTAATTAACGAAGAACCGGATGGTTCTAAAAAAGAGTTTACATTCTACACCGTAAAAAAAGGCAAAGATAAAATTGCGATGCTTTATCTTGCACCAGCAAGTGAAAAAGGCCGTTCAACTTTGCGACTTGGCGAAAATATGTGGCTTTATATCCCGAGCGCTAACAAACCTATACGTATAACAAGCCTGCAGTCTGTGGTAGGCGGCGTTTTCAATAATGCTGATATCATGCAGTTGGATTATTCAACTGAGTATGATGCAACATATTCCACAAGAACCGATACAGAATATATACTTGACCTGAAAGCCAAAAATAAAACAGTTGCCTACGACAAGCTAAAAATGTGGATTACTAAAAACAAGAAAATACTTCGCAAAGTTGAAGCTTACTCTGCAAGTGGTATGCTGATCAAAACGCTTGAGTTTAAGGATGATAAGAATTTTGGCGGTGGTTTAACTCGTCCTTCTGTCATTGAAACATACAGCCCGTTGTATAAAGGTTATCGTTCATTAATGATCTATCAAACGATTAAAAAACGTGAATTTCCCGATGAAGTTTTTACTCAAAATTATATGGGACGTTTAGGGGATTTAAGAAAATGATTTTTCCCAGATGGTCTTTATTCTTTCTAATTATTGCAGCATCAGCAATTGTGTTTGCACAAGAAGAATATGATTTTGAAGTTCCGATAGAAGAGGAAAGGAAGCTTGAATGGGACGGCAACCTCGATGTGAAATATACGCTATTCAATATGGATAGAAACTCATCGCAATATAAACTTCAATTCTTTAAAGATACTCCTTCGTCTTCTTTGCTTTCTCAATATAGATTAGAACCTTATCTTAACGCAGAGTACCGAACAAGTGACTTGGGATTTATACTAAAAACACATGGTTCTTATCACAGTGATGAAGATGCAAGGTTTGATCTTTTTGAAGCTTATGCAACTTATAATCCTTCATTTAATACCGCACTTCAGGCCGGAAAACGGGTTTATAGCTGGGGAAAAGGTTATGCATTTAATCCGGTTGGATTTATAAATTCAATAAAAGATCCTGAGAATCCTGAACTTGCACAGGCTGGTTTACTTTCTGCTAACTTTGAGTACATAAAAAGTTTTTCATCCGAAGCGTTGCAGAGTTTTTCATTTCTTGCAGTTATAATTCCAAGTACAGATGTTATAGGTACTTTGTTCGCTGAAGCTAAAAATACAGACATTGCCATTAAGACATCCTTCCTTCTTTTCGATACAGACATTGATTTGCTTGCTTACCAAAGTGAAAATAAACCAAAAAGATTTGGTTTCGATTTTGCAAGAAACATTCAAGAAAATATTGAAGTTCACGGCGAAATCAGTCTTAATCAAAATGTTGAAAGGCACACAATTAGTAATGATGCACTTGTTAGTAATCGTGTTGATAAATATTCATATCTGTTTGGGCTGCGTTATCTTGATGCATCCAACACAACAATAATTGCAGAATATTATCATAATGGTGCCGGGCTTAGTAAAGATGAGTATTCTCGATACACTAATTTTATTGATAATGGCGCTAACAATATTGATCTAGTCTTAAAACAGCAAACACTCGGTGTCAGTCAAACATATTTTAAAGGCACAACGCAAATGCAAGATTATTTGTACTTAAAAGTATCGCATCCGGAGCCCTTTGACTGGCTCTACTTTACTCCCTCGCTTTTTACAATTTACAATTTGGCAGACAATGGTTTTCTCCTCTCACTTCAGATGAGTTATAAACCGGTTACAAATATTGATTTTATTTTTTGGGCAACAACCTTTGTCGGAGATGAAATTACCGAATATGGCAGCAAGCAAGTTCAGCAACGTATGGAACTTTGGATGAGAGTGTTTTTTTAAATTTTTGATTTACCTTTTTAATAAAGCGCAGAATGTATAGTGAAGAAAACTAAATAATCTGCTGCAATTCGAAATTTGATTATCAGGGCTTTGTCTGTGAACTCGTTTTATAAGATTTCGTGGTACTTACGGAAATAAAAGAATGAGTTAAGAATAAAAAGTTAAATATACATCTTCTGATTTAATAATTATAAGACGGAATTTTACTATTGTCTAATAACCCATCAACTCGCACCAATTGTTTGTTTGCCACCATTTTATTGCTTCTTTTATTTCTATCGGGCGAAATAATTGCCCAGAGTAAAACCGGCACAATTTCCGGTGAAGTTAGAGATGCTGTCACAAAGCAGCCGCTTCCAGGGGCAAATATCATGATCGAGGGAACAAAGATTGGTTCAGCATGCGATGAGAGCGGTTATTTCGCAATTAAGAATGTTGCTCCCGGTAGATATACTATTAGAGCATCAATGATAGGTTACTTGTCTTCAGTAATAACTGAGTTAAACATTAACCCAAATAGAAATCATTCGATTAATTTTGAACTTAATTCCGCTGCTATGGAAATCGAAGAAGTTAATGTTACGGCAGATTATTTTGCTAAACCGGAGGATAATCCGGTAAGTTTTAGGACAATTTCTCCTGATGAAATTAGAAGATCTCCCGGTTCGGCAGAGGATATTTTTAGAGTGATGCAGTCATTGCCGGGAGTTGCAACAGCGGGAGCAAAAAGTGCACAGCTTATTGTTAGAGGAGGAAGCTCGGATGAAAATCTTACTCTGCTTGATGGTATTGAGGTATATAATCCAATTCATTTTGCTCGTACCGGTGAATCAATGGGTGTAATAAGTATAGTCAATCCCGCACTTCTTCAAAAAGTTGATTTCCTAACTGGCGGTTTTCCGGTAAAGTATGGCGATAAAATGTCATCTGTTTTTGATATGAGTTTACGCGATGGCAATAAGGAAGTCTTTAATACAGACGCCAATTTAAACATTGCCGGATTTGGAGTGATGTTAGATGGACCACTATTTGAAAATAGTAACATGATTCTTTCATTGCGACGAGGTTTTTTTGATTTGATCACATCAACTCTTAAGCGTCCGGTTGCTCCGAGTTATTATGATGCAGTTGGAAAAATTACTTATGATTTAGACAATAAAAATAAAATCAGTCTTGTAGGATTTTATTATATCGATCAGATTGAAAGAACCGGAACAGAAAAAGAAGAGACTTCCAATTGGAACAGATATGATTATTTGACGCGTGATGATTACGGCGCCGCATTTGGTATCAATTGGCGGTCACTCATTTCCGATAATGCTTTTACATTAACAACACTTTCATATACAAGCAATGGCTGGAATACTCTTCAAGGCACTGAAACGGAACCGTCTTTAATGGGAGAAGATATACGCGAGAATGAATTGAGTTTGAAATCTGAATTAAATTATAAATTATCTACAAAATTTAATTTGAAGATAGGCGGACAACTCAAATCCATTAACTCAGATAACGAATCATGGACTCCGGCAGATACAACGCGAAAGGGCACGATTATTCCAGCCAATACAATTTTATATCAACCAGATGCTACAACAAAAGCAGCTTTATTTATGCAATCTTCATTTCGCATTTTTGATCCATTGATTGTTACTGCCGGTCTGCGTTATGATTATTTTGCACTTACATCAGAAAATAATTTCAGTCCCCGCATTTCCCTTTCATATAATATTACTGACAAAACAATTTTTAATCTTGCCTATGGAAAATATTATCAATCGCCGGCAAGTTATCAAATAGCGCCGGATGAACGTAATCTATTTTTAAAAAGCAGTTATGCAATTCATTATATAGCTGGAATTGAACAACGTTTGAATCATGATACCAAAGCAAGCATTGAAATCTATCATAAAGAACTTTCAAATCTGTTTGTTGATCCGGATAGTTCAAATCTTCTTCTGAATACCGGCAGCGGTTATGCGCAAGGAATTGAATTTGCAATACAGAAGAAATTTACTGAAGGCTTTGTAGGCAGCGCTTCATATTCGTATTCAATATCTAAAAGAAGGGATTATGAATCGTTAGCGCTTTACGATTTTGAGCATGACCGACCACATATTCTAAATTTACTATTTGGACTCGAAGTAGGCGCCGGCTGGCAGATTGGAGCCAAGTTTCAATATGCTTCAGGGAATCCTTACACGCCGGTAACCGGTGTTACTGAAATAGATAATATTTTTTATGTAATTGACGGCGAAAAAAATTCTGCACGTTATCCCGATTATCACAAATTAGACATTCGTATTGACAAACAATTCATTTTTGAATCGTGGTCGTTTTCGCTTTATCTAGATTTATGGAATGTGTATAACAGAGATAACGTAAGTTCCTACTCTTTCAAAGCTGACACGAATGGCGAATTGACTTCCACGCCAAGATATGATTTGGGAATTACGCCTATTCTGGGTTTTACCGCTAAATTTTAAAATTGGGAATTAGGACAAGTAATTAAAACAAAGCCCGATGGAAACACCAGGCTTTGTTTCTTAATTCTCTAATTTTGTATCTCATTATTCAGATGGCAACAAATTTTTTGTCCTTAATTTTGACGGCATAAAGATGCCAATCACACCTTTCAAACCAACACTCATAACAATATTGTAGAAGAAAGCTAAAAATGCGAGAAGAAGGAGTGAGCCGGAAATTGCTGCCAATATCATATATATATTGAATTCGCCGTTAAGGTAGATTGAACGGCGCAACATACCTCTTAAGCCGGCCATTCCCATAAAAGCACCCATTCCGATACCGCCGAGAAGATGTGCCCAGAAATGGAAGCTCGCTAATCTTTCGCTATAGAGTTTTGCTCCGTTAGTTAGAATTGGAAAGAGAAAATATATTGCCGAATATAATGTCATTGTCAATCCTATTAATATTGCGACATGAACGTGAGGACCAACAATCCATTGAGTGTTATGTAGAATTCTATTCAATCCTAAATCTGCCTGCATAATACCGGCAGGAACAGCTAAAGCAAATCCGAGTAATCCTCCAAGTAAAAATTTTAGCGGATGACTCATTTTTAACGGTCGTGCACTCCAAAGCGTTGCAAGAGTAATAAAGAAAGCTAGACCTTGAGTAATAAGCTCAAATGCTGTAACCATTTCTCCGGATAAAATTTTTAAGATACCAGGTTGAGCTTGATCCGACATTAAATGATGCGACCAAACTGTCCAGCTTACAACCATTTCAACAAATAAAGCTGCACGAGCCCAGTTTTCCATAAATAACTTTTTACCC
>Ga0154465_1108_pt9 | contig 19694 bp, 15 predicted proteins | sample RifGroC2_FD_105658 | JGI IMG/M metagenome (GOLD analysis project Ga0154465, IMG submission 105658) | Ignavibacteria bacterium GWC2_35_8
CAATGCTTCCTCCTGTAACAATAGCAGAGCCGGAAGTATCAACTGTAATTGCGTAAGCTATATCGCTTGAACTTCCAGAACCATTATATCTATGCGCCCACAACTGAACTCCAGCAGGATCATATTTAATCGTATAATAGTCTTCTGTCCCGAATCCAGCGCTTGGACTTGAACCTGTAACATAAACATTCCCATCGGAATCGACTGCTATCGCATTAGATTTATCAGCACCACTACCGGGCCCATTATACCTTTTTGCCCATGATTCAGTGATCTGTGCGCTGACATTATTTGTACTAATCCAAATTATTAGGATGATTATTCCCCAGTGAAGAAAGAGTGCTTTCAGTTTCATAGTGCAGCTCCTTTTTTATAAAAGTTAGAAATTATTTGAAATAAAAATCTCTTCTTATTTCATTCTTGTCAATTCAATTTAACAAGCTATGCTATTATGGCGAGTAAAATTAGTCAGGTTTATAATTTGTTAGCTAACATCAATTATTATTTATTAAAAATCAAGTAATGAATATCAAAAAGTTGGCTTTATGAGGTAAGATTTGAAATGGGTTACAAATTCATAGGAAAGCATTTAGGTGAGACTCACTTGACACCCAGACATCATCGTTAATGTGAGTCTCACTTGTAATAAAAAATTTTAACGAAGCAAGATCATCTTCTTTGTTTGAATAAAACTTCCTGCCTGAAGTTTGTAAAAATATACGCCAGAGGCGTATCCACCTTTGGCGGAAACTCCACTTGCAATCTGTCGGCTAACGGACGATGCATTCAATTCAACTTCATAATTGCCGGGAGATTTTTCTTCACTCAGGAGAGTCATTATTTCATTACCAAGTAAATCAAAAAGTTTCAATTGTACGGATACGATGCATCGTGCCCCGACACAGGGAACTGAAAATCTGATTATTGTGACAGGATTAAATGGATTGGGATAATTTTGGTAGAGAGCAAATTCGGTTGGGATAGAAGAATTCCCTTTGTTCACTTCAATAAATTGCTGCGTACCAATTAGGAATTTATAATTATTGGCTTTAACATTAGCGGCAACCGTAATTTCTATGTCATCGGAGATTATAATACCATTGTTCAATCTTTCATCAACAAGGTAAACCAGGTATTCTTGATATTTGCTTATACCTTCAGTCTTAAATGTTAACTCTTCACCGGTTAAATTCTTAATCTCCAAATTATAAATCTGTCCTTCTCCAATTTCAGATCGGGAATCTTTCATTAAGGACTTATAATTGGTTGAAAGATTATTATTGCATATTACAATTCGTGCATCTTCAAAATCACCGGGAGGAGCAAAGAAATCTTCATTATCAAAATCACCAGTTGATTCAGAACTAAATCCAATATATACTTTTGATTTTTCTTCATTGCCTGCTCGCAGCGAGAGTTTAATGTCATCGTCAACTGCAATCTGAAAATCATTATCTATAGAAGTTTTTCCTAATGTTCCTCCTGGATCATAGGGAATTTTTAAGGAAGTTAAACCACCAATATTATTGAAGTAATATCCTTTGTATGGTATAAACGAGGCAGGATTTGTCCATGTTCCACCCCAATCATAGATCACATCATTAACGAGCAGCCCATTAACATTTTGTACTGCAGACCAATTTGTGCTTCGTTCAAATGGATTGGAAATTATATTCCAACCGGAATGCAATGGTATGGAATAAGTGTTATCGCCTGCCAAAGTAACCGTATTCACTGCGGCATTAACACTTATTGTGTTTTTGCTTAAAAGCCAAAATCCATTTCCAGGATTGAAATTAAAATTCGCTGTTCCGTCATACTCAACGAGATAACTAGTGGCTGCCCCATTATCGTAGAAAGCATTCCAATCGGTTTTTCTAGTTCCAGTAATCGGGATAGCAAAATTTGTCTGACCTGGAAGTCCAATCATTCTGTAACTACTGGACTGAGTAACGTTAATAAAATCGAATGATTTGTTAATCGCAATGGTTGATGGATAACCTGATGAGCCAGTAATTAACTGAAACAAATCCAATCCAATATAATTTGATCTAATACCTTCTGGTCCTCCTTCAAAAAGGTAATAACGAATCGCAAATCTTATTGTGGCATTTGAAGGAAAATTATAAACAAAAAAATCGTCCCAATTAGTTGTATCAACCAGGTATCTTCCTAAGGATATGAAAGCAGAAGATAAACTGTTGAATAATAATTGACCAGCTTAACCTCAACAACATTTTGATTATCAATCACTAATTTTATTTTGTCACCAACACCTAAACCATCAAGGTAAGTTTCGGTCTCTTCCGGCGATCTGAATACATATCCATTAATACTTCTGATCCTCTGTCCTTCAAGATTATAAGTGCTGCCATCGCTTAATTTAATTATTGTGATTATTGATTCGTTGAATGTTGTTTGGAAGGGCAGATCGGTTTTTAATGAGATCAGGTAAATTCCAACTGCACCGCAAAGATATAAGAGTGCGTCCAATAAAAGTATTGATTTAATGGACTTCGGAATGATTGACATCTTAACTGATCTAAATTAAATATTAAATTGAGTAATGATCTTGTTAAAAAATAAGTCAAAGCATTAACATCTTCAATAAGAAGCGTGATTTATTTTGAACTTAATAGTCAAATAAGTTAACATTTACGGTGAGTGTTTCTGAAAATATTATTACTTTTGATACATAATAAAATTCAGGAAGAAAAAAATGCGCAAAGTTATTTATCCTGGATCATTTGATCCTGTAACATTCGGTCACATTGATATTATAAAACGTGCCCGCGATCTTTTCGATGCTGTGGTCGTAACAGTTGCAGTAAATCCTACCAAATCCCCTCTTTTTACTGTTGAAGAACGGGTTCATTTTATTAAAGAAAGCATTAAAGATTTTACCAATATTCAAGTAGACTCATTCGACGGATTAGTTGTTGATCATGCTAAATCCGTTGGTGCCAGTGGAATTATCCGCGGCTTAAGAGCTATCAGCGATTTTGAATTCGAATTCCAAATGGCACTGATGAACCGAAAATTGGCAAATGATATTGCTACCATCTTCCTCATGCCGCATGAAAAATATACGTATCTTAATTCTTCTATCGTTAGAAATCTTGCTTCATTAAAAGGAGATATTTCTGATTTCGTACCTCCTATTGTGCAAAATGCATTAAAAAAGAAATTCGAGGGAAATAACTAAAGCAGTTCCTCAGGTACAAGATAGAGAACGTTAAGGAAATGGGGTGGTCACACTTCGGATATTAAAACTTTATCAACCATCATTTTTTATTTCATAAATCTGTTCATTTTACTTGCTTAAATCTCTTACTAAAGATAATTTTGAGATATAATTGTTCTACATTTCAGGGGTTAATAAAGGTAAAATTATGAGTCTAAGCTTAATAGCCAAATCAATCAAAGCATCTCCAACTTTAAAGTTGAATGAGAAGTTCGCCATTCTTAAAGAGAAAGGTGATCCGGTAATTCACCTTGGGGGAGGTGAACCAAAAAGCAGAGTTCCAATGGAAGCAATTCTTGCAACTGTTGCTCATGTGAATACAGGTGAAGTAAGATACGCACCTGCGGATGGAATTCCTGCACTCAAGCAAGCAATCATCCGTTACACTGAAGAGTTCTATGAAAGAAAAGTAAATCCCGAAAATGTAATAGCTTCCGGTGGAGCGAAGCAAGCAATAATGGTGGCATTGCAAGCGATATTAAATCCGCAAGAAGAAGTTCTCTTCCCTGCTCCTTATTGGGTAAGTTATCCTGACATGGCACGGTTAATTGGTGCAATTCCGGTTCCGGTTTTACCCGAAGACGGAACGTTTTATCCGCGAATAAAGGACATCACAGATAGAATTGGTTCATATACAAAAGCAGTGATTATCAACAGCCCGAATAATCCTACAGGCGCAATGTACTCAGAAGAATTTGTTGCTGACGTAGTTGAATTTTGTGAGAAGAAAGATATCTGGTTGATCATGGATGATATTTATCATCGTCTGATTTTTGATGGAAAGAAACTAATCAATTGTTACAAGTATGCTAAAAAGCTTGATGAAAATTCTAAGATTATCGTAATCAATGGAGTTTCAAAACAATATGCGATGACCGGATTCAGAATCGGCTGGGCAGTTGGTAACAAAAAAGTTATCGAAGCAATGAGCAATATTCAAGGACATCAAACTTCAGGTCCTTCTGTTGTTCTTCAAAAAGCTGCAGTAGCCGCTTTAAATGGCATTCAATCCGGTGTTGAAAGTTTGCGGGCAACATTGGAAAATAATAGAAATGTGATGATTGATCTTCTAAGATCATTTGAAGGTCTGAAAGTAACTAAACCCGACGGAACATTTTATTGTTTTGCAGATTTTTCTGCCTACGAAAAAGATTCCAATAAGCTTTCTGAATTTTTAATTGATAAAGTACAGGTGCTTACTGTTCCGGGTAAGGAATTTGGATTAGAAGGATATTTAAGATTAAGCTACTGCGGAACAATCAAAGATGTTCAGGATGGTATAGAACGAATGAAATGGGCGCTCGATCCTAATTCACCTAATGAACTTTATATTGGAGACAGAAAATTAGTGAGGGATTGGTCATGAGTAAATATCTCGAATTCAATACGCCTGCAACAAAGCAGGCAATGGAACTTGCTTCAGATTTCAGATTGAAGAATCAAGGGCTGACAGATCTTGACAGAGTTTTTTGGAATCTTCCTGATGAAGCATTGTACGAGGAAGCTATTTTCCGTAATGAAGCAAAGCTAACTAAACATGGTGCACTCGTTGTGAATACAGGTAAACATACTGCACGAGCTGCTGCCGATAAATTTATTGTGCAAGAACAAAGTACAAATGATAAAATTTGGTGGGGCGTTTATAATCGCCCATTCAGTTCTGAAAAATTCAATCAGTTAATGGGAAGAGTTCAATCGTTTTGTCAAGGTGAAGAGTTATTTGTACAGGATTGTTATGTCGGTGCCGACCCGGATTACCGTATGCCGATAAGGATTATCACAGAAAAAGCATGGCACAGCTTATTTGCAAGAAATATGTTTATCACGACAGATAATAGAGATGAACTTAAAAAATTCATTCCGGACTTTACTGTTATTGCATTACCAGGATTCAAAGTTGATCCATCAATTGATGGAACTAGAACTGAGACAGGAATCATCTTAAATTTCGGACAAAGGACTGCCTTGATCGCAAACTCTCTTTACGGGGGTGAAATCAAAAAATCAATCTTCACGCTCCTCAATTTTCTTTTAACATTTGAAGATGTACTGCCTATGCACTGCTCTGCAAATGTCGGCAAAGATGGAGATGTTGCATTGTTCTTTGGATTAAGCGGAACCGGAAAAACCACTCTTTCTGCCGATCCTAAAAGAAACTTAATTGGGGATGATGAACACGGTTGGAGTAGTCAAGGTGTGTTTAATTTTGAAGGCGGATGCTATGCAAAAGTTATTCGTCTTTCTGCCGAGCATGAACCGGAGATTTACGCAACCACAAGACGATTCGGAACAATATTAGAAAATGTTGTTTTCGATCCTGTAAGCCGTAACATCGACCTCGATGATGATCAAATAACTGAAAATACAAGATGTTCATACCCGCTTGAGTTCATTCCCAATGTAGTTCCCGAAGGATATGTAAGAACACATCCAAAGAACATTATTTTCTTAACATGCGATGCTAGCGGAGTACTTCCTCCAATTTCAAGATTAAATCCCGAGCAGGCACAATATCATTTTATAAGCGGATACACTTCCAAAATTGCCGGAACAGAAATTGGTCTTGGCATTGAACCTCAAATAACTTTCTCCGCGTGTTTTGGTGCACCGTTCATGGTCCGTCATCCTTTCGAATATGCGGCAATGCTAAAGCAAAGAATGTTAAAGCACAAAGCAAATGTTTGGCTTGTAAATACCGGCTGGGTTGGCGGGAGATTCGGTGTCGGAAAACGAATCAGTATTCGCCACACAAGAAACTTATTGAACGCCGCATTAGAAGGAAAACTCGATAAAGTTAAATATCGAAAAGATAAACTTTTCGGATTTGAAGTTCCGTTGAGCTGTCCCGAAGTACCTGAAGATGTACTCGAACCATCCAACTCATGGGGAAATAAGAACGAGTATTGGAAAAAGTACGATGCACTCGCAGCAAGGTTCATCGAAAACTTTAAGCTGTTTGAAAAAGGAACTTCCGAAGAAGTTAAGAAAGCTGGACCGGTTAGGTTGAAAGCTTAAACTTTTTAGATATGCCAGATTTCATTCAGGTTAAGATTTCCCAAATCTGGCTTATCTTCAACAGCAGTTTTCTAAGAAATAATTTTTCTTGACAATTATAAATAAAATTTTCAGCGCATAATAATATTTTTTGGCGAGACAAGCTTATCTATTAATATTTTATAATATTTTACGGAACATCAATGCTGTGTAGCGTAGGGTTTCCGAATATTGAAGCTGTTCATCATCACAATACTCACCGAAGTACGTACAAGTTAATTATATCTCATAAAAACAAACAACCTCTCCATTAATCCCTCTCTTTTGTAAGGAGAGGGAAACCGGGTGAGGTTAATAACTAGTAGTGACATGTTTCATCGTGTTCCTACTAAGACAGAGAGGCATTTGTTTTACTTTTAATTAAATATCTAATAACAAAAATCTTAAGGGAGGATAAAATGTTTAATCGAACAGTTTATCTAATATCATCTATCTTATTTTTATTCGCATTTATGAGTTGCCAGGAGAGTACAAACGAACCGGAAATTATTAATGGTGGCATCAATATTCTACAACATGATCGTGCGGGTACCGTCGACGTAGAAGGTATTGTATATAAAGATTCCAATCCGGTAAATGGAGCCACAGTCAAGTTATATAAGGGTTCAAATTATTTGGCTCAAACAACAACAGATAATTACGGATACTATATAATCAATGTATGTGGGCAAGGTCAAGGTGCAGGTACATATACTATTAATGCAACAAAATATATTCGTGAAGAGGAATGGTGTGACTCGGACAATTTTTATTGGGATGGAGATACAGATCCAGAGTTATTTGTGATTGATTTATACCTAATTCATAATGAACAGAAATAATAACTATTCACGGATCCAAATAATATTGGAGTATTTTTTTATAAAATTAAAGTGTTTTTTTTCGATTCTAATATTAAGCAATTGTTTTTAGTATGAGTTTATCAATAATTTAATATTATTTGTTAAAACATTTAAAATAAAAAAATGAAATTATTTAGAAATAGATCATCGTGTATTCTATTATTAGTACCGGATATGGAGTAAGAATAAGTAAAAAAATTATAACAATGTACTTGTTTAATGAGAGGTGATGATATGTTATTTAGATTTATTGCACTTCTGATAATACTTTCAACTTTAACTGTTGCTCAGGATGATTATCAGCCCTGGATCAAAGCTGAAAGAGAGAGATATGCTAAAATCCTAGCAGCATCAAAAATAAATTATCCGGGTGATTCGAAGATTGACGTGACTTACTATGGTTTGAATTTTAAAATTACCTATCAACCCAATTATTTAATCGGTGCGGTAACAATTGGCATTAGAGTAGATACAACTTCAATCAATTCATTGTTTCTTGATTTAAGCACTGCTCCAAATGGTCTTATTGTTGACTCATTGTTATTAAATGGTTCCCCTGCAGTTTTTACACATATTGATAATAAACTTGATATAACCCTGGATAGAACTTACAGTCTGAATGAAATATTTTCAATCATTGTTTATTATCAGGGACTACCTGTCTCAACTGGATGGGGTAGTTTTAAGTTCGGTTCACATAATGGCCAGCCTCTAATATGGACTTTTAGTCAACCTTACGGCACTAGTGATTGGTTCCCCTGCAAGGATACGCCGGCAGATAAAGTAGATTCGGTAGATGTTTGGATAACGGTAGATACATCATTAATACCTGTATCAAATGGAAATCTTGAAAGCGTTGTTAACAACGGCGATAGTACTCATACCTATAAATGGCATAGTGGTTATCCGATTGCTCATTACCTTATATCGTTAGCTATTGCGAATTATCGCGAATATGTTCAGTACTTTAAATACAGTCCAACCGATTCGATGCTGGTTATCCATTACATTTTTCCGGAAAAATTTACTTCTAGTCTTCAAAAGACATTGGATTTAACAGTACCGATGCTTAAAATATTCAGTGATCGTTTTGGTCTGTATCCTTTTATTGGTGAAAAGTATGGTCATGCTCAGTTCGGAGGGGGAGGAGGTATGGAACACCAGACCATTACGTCGATGGGTGCTTTTGGTCAATCATTAATGTCGCATGAGCTTGCCCATCAGTGGTATGGAAATAAAATCACCTGTAGAGATTGGCATAACATCTGGTTAAATGAAGGTTTTGCAACCTATCTAGCAGTAATTTATGAGGAAGTAAAATCTGGCAAAGGTTTCTATGATGCGCGGGTCAATAGTTATATGAAATCTGCTAAGAATGCACAAGGATCTATATGGGTTAAGGATATAACCAATATTGATGAAATTTTTAATTCCAGCCGCTCTTATTTTAAAGGGGCTTTGGTATTACATATGTTAAGAGGTATTGTTGGTGATGAAACATTCTTTAATATAATGTTAGCTTACTCTAATGACCCTGTTCTTACTTTTAGCGTGGCAACCACCGAAGATTTCCAACGGGTTGCCGAAACTGTATATGGTCAATCACTTCAATATTTTTTCCAAGAATGGATATATGGTGAGAATTACCCAATTTATACTATTTATTGGAATAGTTCTCGGCTAATTGATAGCACTTACCGAATCAGCTTGGATATTGTGCAAGAAATAAATTCGAATCCTTCTTTTTTTGAAATGCCTTTCAATATAAAAATTTACACTAATTCAGGCGATACAACTATTACGCTCTTTAATAATGCTCAAACTCAGAATTTTCAGTTTGAGGTATGGGGTTCACCAGATTCAATAGTATTCGATCCTGAGAATTGGATATTAAAAAAAATCATCAGTATTGTTAGTAGTATAGAAGAAATATCTACTCCGAGTGAATATAGACTTTTCCAAAACTACCCAAACCCGTTTAATCCGGTTACGAAGATTAAATTTAGCATTCCATCAAACGTGAAACGTGAAATGTCAAACGTTCTTTTAAAGGTTTATGATATCCTCGGCAATGAAGTTGCAATTTTGGTTAATGAAGTAAAACCAGCTGGTTCTTACGAAATTGATTTTAATGCCGCAAATTTACCAAGCGGGGTTTATTTTTATCAGCTAATAGCTGGTGATTATCTAGAAACGAAAAAGATGCTGCTGCTCAGGTAAGTGAATTAGATATGCCAGATTTCGTTCGGGTCAGAGTTCCCAAATCTGGCATATCTTTCTTACAGCAAAATCTGGCATATCTATACTAGGAATAAATATGAAAATAGATTATTACACTCCATTTTATTCAAATCAGTTTTATCACATTTACAACAGAGGAAACAACGGAGAGAAAATATTTTACACATCTGAGAATTACATGTTCTTTCTTAAAAGATATGATCATTACCTTTCAGAATTCGCTGACACTTATGCTTATTGCCTTTTACCAAATTCTGATTTAAGTAATTGATAAGGCCAAAATAGGTAACAGATGTTACGCAGAAATAAAAAAGGTCGCTCCTATGGAGCTTGATCCGCCTGTCGTGTTGAGTAATTACAAACAGGACGCACCTATGGTGCTTAACAGAATACTATATTTATCTTGATTAGCCCCATCAGGGGCAACCTGTTTGTAGAACATAATAAATGCAATCTCAGGAAAGCTCCATAGGAGCGATCTATCAACCATCTTTTAGAGTTTTGGTATAATATTTTTCCTGTCTGGGTAACATCAGATTGGTGATCAGCTCAGACTATTATTTCTTAGTTATTCAAAGTCAATAAATAATCAAATCCGGAGAACGGGGAGTTTATTCCAAAAAAGATTTAAACGAACAATAATTGAAGATAAAACTTCATTAATCAGAGCAACTTTATATATTCATTCAAATCCTGCTCATCACAAACTGACTTCCGAATTTATGAATTATCCCTATAATTCTTATTTGACCCTACTATCAGATAAAACTACAAAACTTAAAAGAGAAGAAGTTTTTGAATGGTTTGGTGGAAGGGAGAGTTTCATTAGGTCACACAAACAAAAGCTAAACGAATTTATGTTGGATCAGTTCTTTCTCGAAGACTAATCAGTTAGATATGCCAGATTTTGTTCGGCCAAAGCATTTAAATCTGGCATATCTTTCACAACGGGCAACTTTTCTTTTAACATTTCAAGTTTTATCTTTGCTTCGGGTGTTCTCTAGTTATTTATGTAAGAATTGATTTAGATATGCCAGATTTCGCTCTCTATTAGCTTTGTAAAATCTGGCATATCTGTCACCGTCATCTCATTCACAATTTGTAGAGATTTATGCACACTTCAGAACGAGTAAATAAAATTCACGTATCACCAACAATGCAAGTTGCAACGGAAGCTAAAAAAATGAAAGCTGAAGGAATAAATGTAATTGACTTGAGTGTAGGTGAACCCGACTTCCCTACCCCGCATAACATTAAGGAGGCGGCAAAAAAAGCAATTGATGAAAACCAAACAAGATATACTATAAACGCTGGAACAATAGAGCTAAGAAAAGCTATATCACAAAAACTTAAAAGGGATAATCATCTTGATTACAACTTAAACGAAATAATTGTTTCCAATGGTGCAAAGCAATGTGTTTATAACTCGATACTCGCTACTGTAAATGAAAGCGATGAGATTATTATTCCAGCACCTTATTGGGTTTCGTATCCTGATATGGTCAGCATGGCAAATGGTAAATCAGTTATTATCGAAACAAAAGAAGCGGACGGCTTTAAACTAAAACCTGAACAGCTTGAATCTGCTCTAACTCCTAAAACGAAGATTTTGATTTTGTGCAATCCTTCTAATCCAACCGGTTCTGCATATACTAAAAGCGAATTAGAATCATTAGCAGAAGTAATAAAAAATAAAAATGTGCTTGTGATATCGGATGAGATTTACGAAAAATTAACTTATGGAGATTTCAAATTCGTTAGCTTTGCTTCTATAAGCCAGGAGATGAAACGACGAACTATTTTGGTTAACGGAGTTTCTAAAACTTACGCCATGACAGGGTGGAGAATTGGTTACAATGCGGGGCCTGAAGATATTATCGAAGCAATAAACAAAATTCAGAGTCACAGTACGTCAAATGCATCATCTGTTTCTCAAGCCGCAGCTATAGAAGCTTTAGCCGGACCTCAATATGTAATTGGTGAAATGCTTGAAGAGTTTAAGCTGCGACAGGAATATTTTCACAAAGAATTGACATCCATAAAAGGAATTTCATGCTACAAACCTAATGGGGCTTTTTTCCTTTTTCCGAACGTCTCTCACTATTTCGGAAAATCTACCGATGTATTCAAAATTGCACACTCGTTTGATTTCGCTATGCACATTTTGTATGAAGCGCATATTGCAGCGGTTCCCGGCAGTGCTTTTGGTGCTGAAGGTTATATGAGATTTTCTTATGCAACATCTATGGAAAATTTAAAAGAGGCAATTCTAAGATTGAAAAAGGCACTCTCTATGCTTAGCTAATTTAAATTACCGAGATAAAGCTGAAGAGATTTTTGTACATCTTCTTTGGGAAACTCAATCCCCGTCCAAAGTTCAAAAGATTTTGCCGCTTGATGAATCAGCACGCTTATACCGTTCAAAGTTTTTGCCCCAGATTTTATTGCAGTCTTAATTAAAAATGTGCTTTGTGGATTGTAAACCAAATCAAAAACAATTTGTTCTTTCGAAAACACATCCGCTGATGTTGTGATCGAATCGGTATCGTTGGGGTACATTCCGACAGGAGTGGCATTAATTACAAGCTTCGAGTCTCTCATAATTTCAAAAGCCGTTGGCGGGATTAACTCTTTAGTCTTTATTGAGGAAAATTTCATCTTTTCCGAAAAATATTCTTTTAAATATTCAGCGCGTCTTTCGTTTCTGTTAACAATAAAAAGTTTTTTCGGTTTGAAATTACGGATTAAAGTATAGATTACGGCGCGAGCAGAACCTCCGGCACCAATTACACAAACTTGATTTCCCGTTATATCATCTTTAAAAGGAAGAAGAGTCTCAAGTACACCGTATGCATCGGTATTATGCCCAATTAACCTTCCTTGATCATTAACAATGGTATTAACCGAACCAATCATTGAAACTTCTTCGGAGACGCTATTCATGTATTGAATCACTGACTCTTTATGAGGAACCGTAACATTAAAACCTTTAATACCTAAAGCTTTCATTCCTTTTAATGCACTATTTAAATTTGAAGATGGAATATCAAATGGAAGATAAACGTAATCGATCTTTTTAAGTTCAATCGCTACATTGTGAATAAACGGTGAGTAGGAGTGCTTGATCGGATGACCAATAATCCCAACTATTTGGGTGTCGAAATGAAATGTATTTTTCATGAGAATATTTTAATGAACTAATTACCCTCTAGTTCAATGGGAAATATTTTACTGTAAAAAATTAAATGGCTCTAAATCTCACCTAAGAGCTTTTTGAAAAGCTTTGATGATTTGATTTCGGGATACTCTTTTGCAAATTCGGATCTTATTGAAGGATCAAGCATAAATGCCATTTTCAAGCAATCGATTGCTTCTTGCGTACGACTAATGATAAAATAAATTTTTGCTTTTCCATAATAACTTGCTGCATCATCAGGTTTTATTTTTGTGCAGCGATCGAAAGCACTTATTGCATCGAGCCACGAACCAATCTCAAGAAAGGTTTCAGCAAGATTAAACCAGATTTCGAAATTGTCCGGTTCAATTAAAATTGCATGTTTGTAACTCTCTACTGCTTCTTTCAACTGTCCCAAAGAATATTCCAAATCACCTTTTGCATACCATGCATCGGCACAATTTTCAGAAAGCGAAATAGCTTTGTTAAAATCTTTTAATGCGAGCTGATACTTACCAACTGAGTCAAAGCAATATCCTCGTGCAAGATAAGCTTCGTAGTAATTGTCATTAAGATTTATTGCAGCAGTGTAATTTTTTACTGCATTTATCATGTCACCGAGTTCTTCATAAATATTTGCAATGTTATACAGAGAAGCTTCATCTTCCTTATCAATTTCATAAGATTTTCTAAAGCATTCGATTGCTTCGCTATATCTTCCTAAATCAGCCAAGGCGTTTCCTTTATTAAACCACGCACTTGCAAAGTCATCTTTAATAGCTGTTGCAAGATCATAACTTGAGATTGCCTTTTCCAAATTATTGAGACGCGTATACATCACTGCCCTGTTGAACCAGCCATTTGGATTGTAGGGATCTTTGTCGAGAAATGATTCATAAGCTTCGAGTGCTTTTTGAGGATTATTTATCATCTCGTAGCAAAACCCCAATTCATAATACGCATCGGTATAAGAATTGTTTTTATCGATAAGCTGTGTGAAATAATTAATAGCAGTATCATAATCTTCTTTCTGCTGATGAATTACTCCGAGACTGAATAGAGCATCTTCGTTATAAGGATCGCCCGTCAAAGCTGCTTCAAGCGATCTTCTTGCTTGTGCCGTTAATCCTAAATTTTCTTCAGCAGAAGCTCTATCAATTAAAATTTCGGAATCACCTGGATTTAAGGAAAGAGATTTATTGTAACACTCAATGGCTTCTTCAAACTTAGCGAGCCCGCTTAAGAAAAATCCTTTCTTGAACCAATAGTCGGAATTATACGGAGCTACATCAAGAAGCAGGTTGACAAAGTAAAGCCCATCAGAAAAACGTTCATTTTCACCGCATAATTGAAGCACCTCTTCAGCAGTTTCCATGAGTTCAAAAATGCTGCCGGAATCGACTAATTCTCTGCAGCGTTTTATCTCATCGTCAACGTTTTTATCTTCAGAAAACAAATTTCCCTCTTCGCTAAATTCAGAATCAAAATATGACATAGGAATCTCCGTAAGTTAAATACACAAAAAAACTAATGTTATTCAATACTAAAATCAAGTTGCTTCAGTTAGAATTAAGAAGTAAAAAGTCTAGAGACTACTTCAAATTTAACCAGAAGCTTTTGTTCTCACCATAGCGTTGAAAACAAAATATGTGCCGAGTCAAATTTACTTAACCCCGCTTAAAAATTCAGAAAAAATGAAAGGAAAATTAATTTATTTCTAAGTTACTTAAAATTGAGGTAACTTTTTCTGCCGCATCTTTTAAGCTTGATGCTACCTCAAAATTCAGCCCTGATTGATTCAACAAAACTCCGGCCTCCTTTGCATTTGTACCTTCCAAGCGTACAACAATCGGAACGTGAACATGCATTTCTTTAGCGGCATCAATTACTCCTTCGGCAACTCGATCGCACCTTACAATCCCGCCAAAAATATTTATTAAAATTGCTTTAACATTCGGATCGGATAAGATGATTTTAAAGCCGTTTGACACAGTGGTTTTATTTGCACCGCCGCCGACATCAAGAAAGTTTGCCGGCATTCCACCCGCAAGCTTAATTATATCCATTGTCGCCATTGCCAATCCTGCGCCGTTAACCATGCATCCTACATTTCCATCAAGCTTAATATAATTTAAGCTGTACTTCGATGCTTCAACTTCAAGAGGATCTTCTTCATCAAGATCACGGTATGCAACAATATCGGGATGCCGATCTAATGCATTGTCATCAAAATTCATCTTTGCATCCAATGCAAGTACATTCCCTTCTTTTGTAACTACAAGGGGATTTATCTCTGCCAGCGATGCATCAGTTTTTTCATATGCATCATAAAGTGCGGTTAAAAATTTAACACAATTTCGTAATTGATCGCCTGATATGCCAAGTGAGTAGGCTAATTTACGGGCTTGATATTGCTGCAGACCTAATTCAGGTTCAACTGTTTCTTTAACAATTCTTTCCGGAGTTTCTGCAGCAACTTTCTCAATCTCCATTCCGCCTTCAGTAGAAACCATCAAGACATTTTTTGAAAGAGCGCGATCCAATGTTATACCAACGTACAGCTCTCTTAATATGTTTATTCCCTGCTCGATCAATAAACGCTTTACCTTTTTTCCTTCAGGCCCGGTTTGATGTGTAATCAAAGTCATTCCCAATATATTTTGAGCGTACTCTCTAACTTCATCGATGCTTTTGGCAACCTTAACACCACCGCCTTTACCCCTTCCGCCAGCATGAATCTGAGCTTTAACAACCCAAACATTGCCGCCTATTTCATTTGCGGCGCTGACTGCTTCTTCAACTGAAAAAGCAACTTTACCTTTCGGAACGGCTACATTATATTTTTTTAAAATTTCTTTTGCCTGATATTCATGAATTTTCATAGTTTCCTTCCTAAGAAATTTATTACTGAACTTTGATACTACATTTTTTTTCTGCCACGAATAACACGAATATTATTAGTGTTAATTCGTGTCCGTTAGTTAACGGATTAGTGGCAAATGATTTTTACTTTACTTTTTCGCTCACCAATTTTGCTTGTAGGAAAAGAAGCAGATAATCTCTTCCGCCGGCTTTGGAATCCGTACCTGACATGTTAAATCCGCCAAACGGATGACCCCCAACTAATGCTCCTGTACATTTACGATTGAAATACAGATTACCGATCAGCAATTCCTTCTTGGCTCTCTCAATCTTCTTTCGATTTCGAGTATAAACAGCTCCGGTTAATCCATACTTAGTGTTGTTTGCTATCTTCAGGCTTTCCTCATAATTAGATGATTTTATTACTGCAAGCACAGGTCCGAAAATTTCTTCTTGAGATATTCTTGCTGTTGGAGATACATCCACAAACACTGTTGGTTTTATATAATAACCACTTCCTTCGGCTTTCATTCCCCCGTTAAGTAATCTTCCTTCGGTTTTACCAACTTCCATATACGAGAGGATACTCCTCTCTGCACCGGCACTTACAACCGGACCCATTCTATAATTTTCTTCAGCCGGACCAATTTGAATTTGGTCAACAGCAGTTTTCAACTTCTCCACAAACTTATCATAAACTGAAGCATCAACTATCGCACGTGAACATGCAGAACATTTTTGTCCTTGGTAACCAAATGCAGATGCAACAACTCCGTTAACCGCCTCATCAATGTTGGTCTCTTTGTCAACAATAATGCTGTCTTTTCCGCCCATTTCACAAACTACTCTCTTCAACCAAATCTGTCCTGGTTGAACTTTTGCTGCTAATTCATTTAAATGAATTCCAACTTCCATTGACCCGGTGAAAGCAATAAATCTAACTTTAGGATGTGCAACAAGATTATCTCCAACTTCGGCTCCTGAACCAGGTAAAAAGTTAAGAACTCCATCAGGCAAGCCTGCTTGCTTCATTATTTCATAAAAAAGATAACCCATCATTGGAGTTTCGCTAGATGGTTTAAGTACCACTGTATTTCCGGAAACGATTGCTGCCGAAGTCATTCCAACTAAAATTGCGAAGGGAAAATTCCATGGTGGAATAACCACTCCAACTCCAAGAGGAATGTAAACCAATTCATTCTTCTCACCTTTAACCGGAGTGATTGGCTGTTTAGATGAATATCTTAAAATTTCTCTTCCATAAAATTCAAGGAAGTCAATTGCTTCTGCAGTATCTGCATCTGCTTCGGTATAGTTTTTACCGGCTTCCAAAATCATCCATGCATTAATTTCAAATCTTCTTTTGCGTGCAATAGCGGCAGCTTTGAATAAAATTTTTGCTCTTTTCTCCGCAGTAACGTACTGCCATTCTTGAAACTTATCATATGCAGTCTCGACAGCAAGATTAACAAGATCAACTGTTCCTTTTGAAAATGTTGCAAGAACTTCATCTTTATCCGAAGGATTATATGAATTAAACTTTTTTTCAGTTTGGTTTTGCTTCCCGCCAATATGCAAATCATAATTCTTACCAAGCATATTTCTTACTTCTTGAAGTGCCTTTTTCTGTTTCTCAATGTTCGATTTATTCGAAAAGTCATTGATAGATTCATTCTTGAAAGGCTTTACTTTCATCTCCATTCTCCTGTGAATAATTTCGTCAAAAAAGATGTTAAAACTTACTGTTTTTGGCATATATAAGCAATTTTTCACGCAGGTATCAGCTTAAATATTATGGTCTTTTCTCCAAAATTAAAGCAAAGTATCGATGTCTAGAACATTCGCGAGTTTCTTAAAAACAATCCTTTTCGGTTTTGCATTAGCATTTTTACTAAAAATAAAATATTTTGGCGGGCGTAAACTATTAACAATCGATAATTCATTCTTTTCTATTTCTTAAATTAATCAAGAGTAGTATATGGCTCTTTTAGCAGAATTTAAAACCATTCCTGAACTATACGAATTTCTTACTGAAGACTATGGTAAGAAAACTAATAAAAACGTAATGTATCGTAAAGTAGATAACATCTACCAGGGAATTTCATATGGTCAATTTAAAGATCAAACAGATAATTTTGCTTTTGGATTAGCGGCTTTAGGTATTGTAAAAGATGACAAAGTCGCTATCATATCCGAGAACAGACCCGAATGGATTTATTCCGATATGGCAATTTTGGGGCTTGGAGCTATCGATGTTCCAATTTATCCTTCGCTTACTGCTGAGTCGATAGAGTTCATTCTTAATAACTCTGAATCCAAAGGTGTTATAGTTTCAACTAAATTTCAGCTGAATAAAATTTTAAAGATTAAACACAACCTGCGTTACTTAAAATTCGTTATAGTTTTGAACGAAAAAGATATTACCAGGGAAGAAAAATTCCTTTACACGTTCAGTGAAGTTCAAGATTTGGGAAAGACATTGAAAGCCGCTGATCCACACAACTTTAAGCAAAAAATGAAAACTGTGAAGGAAACCGATCTGTGCACCATCATTTACACTTCGGGAACGACCGGTGAACCAAAAGGCGTAATGCTTACTCATAAGAACATCATATCTAATGTCAGATCCGCTCTTGAAGCTTATCCCATTGGCGAAACGGATATATTTCTTTCGTTCTTACCGCTTTGTCATATCTTCGAAAGAATGGCAGGTTATTACACAGGATTTTCTTCGGGCGGACAGATTTACTTTGCAGAAAGCATTGAAACTGTTGCCCAAAATATGCTGGAAGCACATCCAACTATACTAACCTCCGTACCTCGCCTGTTTGAAAGAATATACTCGAAGATCATTAAAAATGTTGAAAGCCAGCCTGCAAAAAAACAAAAAATATTCTATTGGGCAATTGAGGTCGGAAAAGAATATGCTAAGGCAAAAAAGGAGGGACGAATTCCCATTACGCTTTCGGTAAAACAAAAAGTAGCTGATAAATTAGTCTTTAAGAAGTTGAGGGAAAAAACCGGAGGTAAATTAAGATTCTTCATTTCGGGTGGTGCGGCATTATCAAGACATTTGGGCGAATTCTTTGAAGCAGCCGGATTAATTATCATTGAAGGTTATGGATTGACCGAATCTTCCCCGGTAATAACTGCTAATAAAGTTGACGACTATAAATTTGGTACCGTCGGCAAGCCCTTCCCTGGAGTCGAGGTTAAAATTGCTTCCGACGGTGAGATTCTTGCAAGAGGTCCTAACATCATGCAAGGTTACTATAAAAATAAAAAGGAAACCGATGAAGTGCTGCGTGATGGCTGGCTGCATACCGGTGATATAGGAGTTTTTGATGCCGATGGTTTTTTAATGATAACTGACCGTAAGAAACACCTCTTCAAAACTTCTACTGGGAAATATATTGCGCCTACTCCAATCGAAAATCTTTTCCTCAGCAGTAAGTACATAGATCAATTTGTTTTGATTGGTGATAGAAGAATGTTCTTGAGTGCATTGATTGTCCCGGACTTTGAAGCAATAAGAGAATATGCCGACTCTCATAAAATCAAATACGATAACGTTGAAGAGCTTATGAGCATGAAAGAAATTTATGAGTTAATCGATAAGGATATGTCCCAATTCCAAAAGAAGCTGGCAAACTTTGAACGCATCAGGAAGTTTAAACTGTTATCAAAGCCATTCTCAATTGAAACCGGAGAAATTACTCCAAGCTTGAAAGTAAAACGCAAATTTGTCGAAGATGAGTACAGCCAGTTGATTGAGGAGATGTATAAGGATTAGGGGTACTTATTGCTATAAAGTGAAACAGAAAAACGGATCTGACTATGGATGATATTTATGCAGGGGATATTTTTAAATATAAGGAAATTGGGCAAAATTTAAAGTAATTGGAATATAGATATGCAGCACCGTGCATATCTACGTTCTTCAGTTAATTTGCACATGTAGCATAAGTATAAGTTAGCCCTTTACCAGAATTGCTAAACATTTAGTTATAAAGTTTTATTATCTTGGGAAAAGAATTTGAAATTTATTGTTGAGAATTATGGATAAAAATATACTAAACCTCTTTTCAGATGACGAAATTGTTAAAAAAGTTCAAATAAAATTGCCTAAATTATTCCAAATTGCTGAATTAGAAAGCCAACGAGCCGGAAAAGTTGGAATGGAAGTCGGATCAATTAGGGAAAGGATTATAGTTTCTTTATTAATTTACTCAAGTTGACCGCTTAACTAAGCTACCAACAACAAATTTTTAATATT
>Ga0154465_1121_pt1 | contig 14438 bp, 8 predicted proteins | sample RifGroC2_FD_105658 | JGI IMG/M metagenome (GOLD analysis project Ga0154465, IMG submission 105658) | Ignavibacteria bacterium GWC2_35_8
ATTATGTTTTCGAAAACTTACGATAAATTTCAAAAACTAATCGGTGAGGAAGAATGCATATTTATTGTTGGCAAACCTGAAAGCAGCGGAGATTCAATTAAGCTGCAGATCGAAGAAGCTTATTCTCCTAATGATATCAGGGAAAAATTAACGCGCAGCATAAAAGTATATATCGATCCTGAAAAACATAATCTCGAAACAATTTCATCTTTGAAAAATATATTTCAGAGTAATTCAGGAAGCATTCCGGTGTACATTCATTTATCAAGCGGCAATAATGGAGACAGTCCGCATATTTATTTTTTAAAAAATCTGCGTGTAAAAATTTCTGATGAGCTAATAAATTCAATCACTAAACTCATCGGTGAAGATTCGATATTGTTTGATTTCAAGTGATTGTAAAAAATAATTTGAACCCAATTCAAACTTTTCTCAGTCTCAACCAAAACCACACATATCTTCATCTTCATCCTTATCTTAATCTTAATCTTACTATCATCCCTCACACAAACCAATTGTATAACTTCACTCAATTTTGTATACTTTCACCCACAATAAAAATCATTTGAGATTTTATGAAACAAAAAGAAAATCAAAATTACTGGGCATTGATCCTTGGAGCTTCATCGGGATTTGGAGAAGCAACAGCATTAAAACTTGCGGCAGATGGATTTAATATAATTGGAATTCACCTCGATCGTCAGGTAACCATGCATAATGTTGAAAGAATAATCTCCAAAATAAAATCAGCCGGTTCAAAGCAATTATTTATTAATTGCAATGCAGCTGATGAAAGCAAGAGAAAGGAGGTCCTGAATGAATTAATAACCTTATCACAGGGAAAACCAATAGTTAAAGTTGTAATGCACTCATTGGCGTTTGGGACGTTAAAAAGTTTTATCGGTAGAAATGATGAGCAGCCAATCACAAAAGCTCAAATGGAAATGACGTTAGATGTTATGGCGCACTCACTTGTATATTGGGTGCAGGATCTGGTTGCGAATAATTTGCTTGCAAACAAAGCACGAATATTTGCAATGACGAGTTCAGGAAGTCATTCTACAATTCCATTTTATGGTGCTGTGTCTGCCGCAAAAGCATCTCTCGAATCTCACATTCGTCAATTATCTGCTGAGTTAGGTTTTATGGAAGCATCTGTCAACGCAATAATGGCAGGTGTTACAGATACACCGGCGTTGAGAAAAATTCCCGGTAATACTGAAATGATTGAAGTTGCAAGAAGAAAAAACCCCCGTAATCGTTTAACGTCTCCGGAAGATGTTGCTAAGGTAATATCTGTATTATGCCAGGATGGTGCTGAGTGGATTTCCGGCGGAGTAATAAATGCAGACGGTGGAGAAGATAATGTGAGTTATGTTGGTCAAGGTTAACCAGCCGAATTATAATCTAATATTAAGGACAAAATAATGAAACCAGTTACTATAACAGATGCTAATTTTGAAAGTGAAATAATTAAATCGAATATTCCTGTGCTTATAGATTTCTGGGCAGCATGGTGTGGACCATGCAAAGTCATCGCCCCAATAGTTGAGGATTTAGCTAAAGAGTATGATGGTAAAGTTAAAGTAGGTAAAGTTGATGTAGATGATAATCAACAAACTGCTATCAAGTATGGAATAAGGAGCATTCCCACTCTTTTAATAATGAAAAACGGAAAAGTTAACAACACAATTGTTGGTGCTGTTCCCAAAGCACAGATAGTTCAAAAACTAAAGGCTGTATTATAATTTTGGTTCATCATAAAGCTGTGTACCTTTTTAATAATACCAGGCAGATATTCTTTGCGTAAACGCCACGTTTCAGTGAGTGTTGCATAACTAAAACTTATTAATCTATTGCAGTTGACTTCAGTCAACTGCTGGAATATATGATATATTTTTCGGCTTCAGCCACATTTGGTTTGATATAATGTGACTAAAGTCGGAGGGATTGGTTTCACTATTTATCGGTCGACTAAAGTCAACCGCAATAATTAGTTATGCAACAGAACCTAAATCGTGGGGTTAATTCATGTTCCAAATAAATGTCCTAGGGAAAGAATCCATAAATGAATATGAAAAAAATTCTTATTTCCGATTCGATTGATAAAAAATGTTCCATCATTTTACAAAGTTATGGGTACGAAGTTACCTACAAACCCGGAATGACTCCAGATCAAATTAAGAGTGAAATTGGAAATTATAATGGTTTAATCGTACGAAGCGAAACAAAAGTAAATGCTGAAATAATTTCCAGGATGGAGGAAATGGAAATTATTGGCAGAGCAGGAACCGGAGTTGATAACATCGATGTTAATACTGCAACCCGGCGCGGAATAATTGTGATGAACACTCCTGGCGGTAATACAATCTCGGCTGCAGAACATACAATGGCACTAATGCTTTCGATGTGTCGGAATATTCCTCAAGCAAATATTTCGCTTAAAGAAGCAAAATGGGAACGAAAGAAATTTCAAGGAACCGAATTATTCGGTAAGACATTAGGTATTATCGGATTAGGAAAAATTGGAAGGGAAGTTGCAGCAAGATCAAAATCATTCGGGATGAAAATTATTGGCTACGATCCTTTGTTTTCTGATGAAGCGGCATCAAAAATAGGAATAGAACTTTTTGATCTCGATACACTTTTCGCTCAAGCTGATATTATATCTTTGCACGTTCCGCTATCAACTGAGACCAAGCATCTTATTTCAACGGAAACACTGAGAAAATGTAAGAATGGTGTTAAAATAATTAACTGTGCCCGCGGTGGAATAGTTAATGAAAATGATCTCATAGCTGCCTTGGATTCAGGAAAAGTTTCTGCGGCAGCGATTGATGTATTTGAAAAGGAACCGCCGGATTTTTCACAGAGAATTTTTGAACATCCTAAGATGATTTGTACTCCACATCTTGGTGCATCAACTGAAGAAGCACAGGAAAAAGTAGCAATTCAAATTGCTGAACAAATGCACAATTTCTTTGAACATAAAAAAATGTATGGTGTGGTAAATGCTTCCGGACTTGAAGCAATATCTAAAAAAGAAATTTTACCATTTGTAGCTTTGGCTGAAAGTATAGGAAAAATTTATGCCCAGATGATTCGCAATCCATTGAAGCAAATAAATATTAATTACTGCGGATCGCTGCTTCATTTATCAGCATCTCTACTTTCCGCATCATTGCTGAAAGGTTTGCTGTCAAAGCTTCTAACTGAAAATATTAATTTTATTAACTCTCCGGTTCTTGCAAAGGAAATGGGAATTAAAATTAACGAAACTAAGTCTGATGAAAATTTAAACTACACAAATCTTTTATCGGTTGAATTTTTATCAGATAAAGATAAAAGATTTTTTGCCGGAACGGTATTTGGCAGCAATGAAATTCGAATAGTTAAAATTGATGATTATTTATTGGAAGTTAAACCCGAAGGGAATCTGCTTTTATACTCGAACATTGACAAACCCGGCATGATTGCCGCTGTAGGAAAGAAACTTTCAGAAGCTAAAATAAACATTGCCGGCTTGTCATTAGGTCGTTTAGAAGCAGGCAAAGAAGCGCTTACAGTAATCAACGTTGACCATAAAATTGAAGAAAACGCTCTTGATCAAATTTCTAAGATTGAAGGTGTTCATAATGTTTATTCGGTACAAATATGATTTCAGCGGTAAAATTGCATCTTGACATTAAGTAAAAAACTCGTAATTTCGAATCAGTAAAAAAACACAAATATGCTTGACAAAAAATATTGGTTGTGCTATTTTACCAATGCAATTAGAATTATTGATTTTTAAGAAGTAATATTCTAGTAAACAACTAACTCATTATCATTTCATTAACTAAAGGAGCGCGCTATGTTCAAGAAACTTTTTACGGTTACTTTTCTCTTGCTATGCTTTAGTCTTATGGTTTATGCACAGGAAAAAAGTGTATTAAAACCTGTTGGCTCAGCTTATATCAGCAAGCATAACAGTCCCGAAATAATTGTTGAACAACCTACTAAAGGAGCAACAATTTATCCTTCCAGTCGTATTTCAAATTTTCCTCTTCCTAGTGCTGTTTTAGGTACTATAGATACTCTTAGCTATAGAAAATCATTAGGCGGAAACTGGAATACCAACTTCGGAATGTTTGCAGGCGATTATATGGTCCAATGGTACGAAGCACCTGCTGACCTTATCATTAAACAAGTTGGTTTTACTACTTCCGATAATGCTACCGCAGGTACCGAAGTAGCTATTAAATTATATAAAGTGGGGAATGGAATAACTCTTAACAATCTGAAAAATGTTGGTCCCTCTGCAAGACGACATGGAAACTTTAAATCTGCAGACCCAGCCTATGCTTTGGGAGTCGTAGGATTTGAAGATGAATCCGATGGTTCGGGTTATAATAATCAGGGAAATTTAACTGCTTTTCCATTTGCAGAAGATATATGGAGTGATGCTGGTTTTGGTTTGACTATAGAGCCAGTAGTATCCCCTTTTACTGCACCTGTTTATCAATTTATTAACATGACTGACTTGGGTTCTGAACCCCAAGTAAACAGAGGTGAAGTATTTGCGATAGTTATCAAGCACAATGGATTGAACTTTGATGGCGCTTCTGACAGAATTGGATTCTGGTCAAAAGGCACAACTGTCAATCCTGACTTTTATGGTTGGAAATTTTATGCTACCGGGCGTAATGCTTTTGGAGATACAGCATCTGCATATTGGTACAGCCGCGAATATACTTGGGATTTTGTTGCGGTTGTTGATCTAGTTGGTGACAGGCCTCCGGTGATTTCTGGAGTTACTGCTTTATCGACCACTTTGTCAACAAATCCTCGGGCTGTCGCAGCAACTATTACTGATGATAACCCTTCCGGCAGTACACCAGGTGGTGTTTCTGCTGCAGTTCTCCAATGGAGCACTGATGCCGGGGCAACCTGGAATGATGTTGCTATGACTGCTGCTGGCGATATTTATAGTGCTGATATTCCTGGACAATCCCCCGGTATTAGCGTTACTTACAGAATAACAGCAACAGATGATAATAATGGAACAAGTGTTTCTGCGCCAATTTCATACAGCATCTTCCAAAAAACTAAGGATGTGCTGTTTTTATATAATAGTACAAACTTTACAGCAAATACAGCAAGGAGATTATATATTGGAGGTTCTACGAATACTCCCTATATCGTCGATCCAGTTGAAAATGATATTTGGCTTGCCTCTTATGGTACTGCTGAAGCTTTGGATGTTATGTCCTTATATAAATGGGTAATTCAGGTTGATGGTTCATACCCCAGCCAGGATTTCTCTGATGCTGCAAAAGCTTATTTAGATGGTGCCACGGCAGGAAACGAGAGAAATTACTTCTTATCAAGCCAGGATTATGGATGTCTGTTAAATGGAACATGTGCTGATATTACCTTTGTAGCAGGTGATTTTCAATATGATTACCTGGGTGTTGAAAAATTGGGTCCGCAAGATTTAACATTTACTGCTGGTGTTAAGGTTGAAGTAGCTCCTGTTGCTGCCGATCCATTGAGCGGATGGGTTTCCACTTATAATACCGATAGTAGTGTTACTTATTTCTTCGATCCAACATATGAGCTTGGTTTTACCGGTTACATTGATGCAATGACACCAACCTCATCAGCAACACCAATTTTTACCAGAACAAATGGTGGTGAAGTTGTAGGTGTTAGAAACGAAGGCGCAAATTGGAAAACCGGATTCTTGGCATTTGATTATGCGGCAACTAATTTTAGATCGGATACTTCGCTTTCACAATCAGCTGATCCGAAATATAATTGGGGTATTTGGGTAGCAAATCAAGCCAGGAAATTCTTGGAGTGGGCTGGATTTACAACTGGTATTGAAACCGTTAATCCTAATGTACCGGATAAATTTAGTTTATCTCAGAATTATCCTAATCCATTTAACCCAACTACAAATATCAGGTTTGATATTCAGAAGACTTCTCAAGTTGAGTTAAAGATTTACGATGTACTTGGAAAAGAAGTACAAACATTAGTTAATTCACAATTGTCACCTGGAACGTATAATGTAAACTTTGATGCTGCAAAATTTGCAACCGGAGTTTATTTCTATACAATTAAAGCCGGTGATTTTGTATCAACTAAGAAAATGATGTTAATTAAATAAGAAACTGAAACTTAATTAAGCGGGTGACATTTTCTTAGTTTTTAAGAGAATTCACCCGTTTCTTTTTATTATCAATTTGTAAAAAATAATTAGGAGAGGTTATGAAAAAATATTTTCTAATTCCTTTAACTTTTTTCCTAGTATGCATTATTGGATCATCTGTTCTGGCGCAAACTGGCGTAGGAAAACTCGCTGGTAAAGTAACTGATGCTGATAGCAAGGAAGGATTAATAGGCGCTAATATTATAATTTTAGGCACTGATTTAGGCGCAGCTTCAAATATTAATGGTAATTATTTTATCTTAAATATTACCCCTGGAACTTATGATGTTAAAATAAGCTACGTTGGGTATGCTGACCAAATTCTAAGTAACATCAGAATTGTTCCAGGTATAACTCAAGAACTAGATGCTTCTTTAATTCCCGGTATCGAATTAAAAGAAATAATAGTTACTGACAGACCTTTTGAAACTAAGTCCACTAATACTGTTAAAGTTTTTAGTGATAAAGAAATAAATAATTTACCTGTAAAGGGCATTGAGAATTTAGTTTCACTACAATCCGGCGTAGTAATAGCTGAGGGATCTGGTGGTGCTTCGGGAAATGCAACAATAAACGTGCGTGGAGGGCGTGGTGGTGAAGTTGTATATATCGTAGATGGTGTTGTTCAAAATGATCCTTATTATGGTCAAAACTTTTCCTACGTTAGTAATGCAGCAATTGAGCAGATAGCATTTCAGGTAGGTGGTTTTGAAGCTAAATATGGCCAAGCCCAATCAGGAATTGTAAACGTTACAACCAAATCTGGCAGTCCTTTTTATACAGCTTTTGCCGATGTATTAACTTCTTCTTTTACAGATGATTATGGTTATAATCTTTATACTGTTAATCTTGGTGGACCCATAATACCTAATGTTAAGGGTCAAACTTTCTTTCTCTCTACAGAAAGAGGATGGTTTTTAGACAGTGATCCCTCTGCTGTTGGTGTAGAATTTAAGTCCATAGATTATAAATCAGCTACTATACCTGGTAACAATGCTGATGTTTGGCGCGTTTCAGGTAGAACGTATCATGAACTAACAAGTGATATTAATTTAAGATTTGGTGTTAATTATAATGCACGGAATTATCGATCGGTTCTGCTTTTTGGAGATCTAGTAGGAACCGAATCCTTAAAAAATAATTCTGAACATAATCCACGCATTCAGGATAGAAACCTAAGTTTAACTGGTCGTTATTCTCATAACCTAAATAAAAATTCATTTATTAACTTAAATTTAGGTTATAAGAAGTTTTCAAGAGAGCGCGGTGATGGAATTTTCTTTGATAGATTGCAAGAGTATGGAGATACTTTATATAATCCATACCTTACCACGCAGGGAGATCATCTTGATTTAAATATTGATGAAGCTGGAATATTCCAAGCAAAAGGATATGTGTATAATAACTATCTAAAAGTCAATAATAATACTTTCGTTGGAGATTTAAGTTATACTAATCAGCTTGATAATCATTTGATTGAGTTTGGTGTGGGTGGCAATTATAATATCTTAAGATTGTACAGCATTGGACCTCTAAGATTAGCCCTAAATAATAGAACCTATATTGATGCTAATGGCGATACCGTAGCGGCAAAATCATTAGAGGAAAGATTTGAGGAAAGAAGACCACTAAGATATGGTTATGATGTTATGGGAAATGAAATTGGTACTGATGCTCCTTTAGGTGCACCAACCCCAATTTTAGCATTTGCTTACTTGCAAGATAGATTTGAATTGGAAGACCTTGTTTTGAATCTTGGTCTCAGAGTAGATTATTTTAATTCAAAAACACGCGTTTTCAAAAACCCTTCATTGCCTTATGGTGGAGGCACCAATCCGCAGAATTTTGATGATGGTGACTATATTGAAAGAAAACCCGAATGGTTTGTATCTCCTAGAATTGGACTTGGATTTCCGGTAACTGATAATACAATATTCCATGCGCAATTTGGTAGGTTTATTCAAGAACCGAGACTTGCAGACGTGGTTTTATTTGAGAGCAGAACATATTTACTAAGACAAACTGATAATTTCGGTTTTAATAATGGTGAAATATCAAGTGAAATAACTACTCAGTATGAAATTGGTTTCAGACAAGCTTTCGGAAACGATGTTGCCGCACTTAATATTACTGCTTTCTATAAGAATACTGAAGGTCTTACTAATCAGTCTTTGAGTTACTTTTTTAGAGAAGAAGGTGGGCAGAGATTTAAAATTTTCGGATCAGTAAATTCTGATTTCGGAACAGTCAAAGGTCTTGCAATAAATCTTGATGTTCCAAGATTAAGCTACTTCTCATTTTCTTTAAATTATACATTTTCAATTGCTGAGGGAACTGGTTCATCAACAAATTCATCTTATGTTGCGGCATTTCGTAACATAGGTGGAGAAATTCCAAAAGTAGTCGCCCCCCTCGATTTTGATCAACGACACACTGGAGTATTTAACATTAACTTTTTTGTTCCTGAAAATGATCTTGGATTCCTGGAAAGGACTTCTGCCAATTTATTAGTTTCGTTTAATAGTGGTAGACCATATACCCCGCTTGAGACACAAAATTTATTAGTAGATTTCACTAATTATGGCGATACAAAAGGTTATGTTAATTCAAAATACGGACCCGGAAGTTTCAGAATTGATTTGAAATTAGAGAAATCGTTTAAATTTGAATCATTTGAATTTACGCCGTATTTGTGGGTTGAAAATTTACTTGATGCTAAAAATGTTGGTACAGGAATAAATCCGAATTCGCCGGGTGGAGTTTGGAGATCTACCGGTTCACCATCAACCACTAATTTTTTAGAAACAGAGCAGGGTAAAACTCAAGCTGCTGCCAAAGGAGAAGATTGGGTAAATGATTATAAGAGTTTGGAAAATAATCCTTATAATTACGGTATTCCGAGGTTAATTAAGTTAGGTTTTAAAGTTAATTTTTCAAGCAAATAATTTACTTGAGGTTTTTACAATGGAAAAAAAATATATGATGAGTAATTATTTTTTAATTATTCTATTTACAATTGCCTTTGTTTTTCCGGGTTCCTTCTCAAACGCTGGCGATCTTAAAAATGCAGGTGAGAAGAAGAAATCATTAAGCAAAACAACGGCAGATGATGCTTTTAGATTCAATGTTAATAGGCTAGATATTCCTATTAATAATAGAGGTGTTATCGCAAACGTTGACCTTGTTGATATTGAAGAGGGACAAATTGATGGAAAAGGATTCCTATTCAGCGGTGGTTTCTTGATGGGTGGTAAAAATGGAAACTTAGTTTGGGCAAACGGAGTTGCATCGGCTTCAAGAGTTGAAGATTATCTGCCCGGAACAGCTACTATTCCGGATACAGACCCTCGAATGAAGCTTTATATCCTTAAAGAGTCTGATCCTCCTTTTGGGGAATCATGGCAAGACTGGAAAAATGCAGTAGACCTTGGGGCGTATTTTTATGATGGTGATAAAGATGGTGCGTATAACCCCGTTGATAAAAACGGCAATGGTTCCTGGGATGCTGATGAGGATCGTCCCGATTTACTTGGCGATCTAACTGCATGGTGTGTGTACACTGATGCCCTACCTAAAGGCGATCGAAGATACTCGGATGTAAATCCGCTCGGTATAGAAATTCGTCAGACAATTTGGGGTTACTCAACGTCAGGTGATTTAGGTAATATTATATTTATAAGGTATTCAATAAACAATGCAGGAACTGTTGCTCAAAGGTTGGACTCCGTTTATTTTGGTGTATGGGCCGATCCGGATTTAGGTAGTGCATCCGGTTATACTGACGATCTCGTTGGAAGTGAACCTAATGAAAATACCGGTTATGTTTATAACGATGGACCAGATGCCACTTTTGGTGTTGATCCACCAACATTCTTAATAGACTTTTTCCAGGGTCCATTGCTATACACAAACAATCCTGCCGATTTAGCATTTAATACTAAAGGTCCTATTCTTGGCATTGATACCATCCAAGGGGCAAGAAACTTAGGAATGTCCTCATTTGTTCATTACATGAATGGTATTTCCGGACAAGAAGATCCTAATAATAAAGAGCAAGCTTATAATTATTTAAGAGGATTTAATCAGAACGGTATAGTTGTTAACCCATGTAGCTGGTTGTGGGGTACGGTTTATGGACCACCCGGAACATGTAATACAATAAATGGCCGCTATATGTATTCTGGCGATCCGGTAACATTACAAGGCTGGGTGAATAATACTCCCACCGATCAAAGACAGATGTCTAATACAGGCCCATTTATTTTGGATGCAAATAAACCGGTTGATATAATCGCTGCTTATGTAGTTGGAAGAAGCACTTCTGCTTTGAAGTCAATTACACTAGCAAAGAAAATTGACCGTGCAGCTAAGTTTGTTTTCAATAATAATTTTAATTTTCCACCTGCACCTCCTATTGTTGCACCAGTAATCAAAACAGAAGATAATTCAATCGAATTAATTTGGGAGACTGCTCCTCAGGTTAATTATAAAGCTGTTGGACGAGGATATGATATGGTATTTGATAATTATCAAGTATTCATGCATAATGTTAATTCAGTTTCTGAATTTGAGAGCGGGAGAAGAAACACTGTTTTATTTGCTAAATATGATGTGGCTAACGATATAACTAATATGATATTCGAAGATCCTGTAACTTTAACTCGAGAACTTATTTATGAGCAGGGTACACAATTGGATTCTTCAGTTTATGGAAATCCTAAAACAGGACGTATTAGTCTTAAGATTACTACAGATCCGTTTACAAATGGACCATTGGTGAAAGGTAAGCCTTATTTCTTTTCAATAGTTAATACTGCATACAATATGGAAGAGGTTGTAAAACTTGATGCGACCGGTAACTATATGATTCCCTTGACTGCTGCAGTTGGTTCAATTGCAAATGTTCCCACAATTTTAAGTGATGGAATTAGTCCAGTTGGAATTGTTCCTGGTAAAGATATACTTACACCTTTCCGCAGCGGCGTTAAAGCTGAGCATCCTCAGGGTGTTTCAGAAAGCATTGTAACTTATGAGGTTAAGGATAGAAATTCCGTTAGTGCAGATCCAATTGAAATTGGATTCAGAAAAGATGCTTCAAGCATTCCATATAATTTGTTTTATTATTTAAAGAATACAAATACTGGATCAATTCTTTTTGATTCATTATTAACATTTGGTTCAGGAAGTGTGAATAATTTGATTAATGGATTGGTAGTGAACGTAGAATGGACTAAACCTAGAATAAAATCTTATGAATATTCTGGAACCGGAGAATCATGGTTCACACTTGATACGGTTAAAAACGTTCTGGGTCCTTTCTATATCGGGCAAGATGTAACTGATTCATTGGGTGTTCCGGGTGCTATATCCGGCCGGAAATCAAAAATCACTACTGCCGATCAACTTAAAAAGGTTGAAATCAGGTTTGGTGAAAACAGTAATGCTTACAGGTATGTAAGAAAACCAATAAGATTCGTTTTTGCCGGTGACTCAGGTATAGTTTCAGTTCCTTTTCAAGCTTGGTATGTCGACAAGGAAAAAAATATTGAGCAGAGATTAGCAGTTGGTTTCACCGAAACTGCAGCAATATCTGATTCATTTGGTACACCGGATGGTTTGTATAATCCCGGTAAAGATATCACCAAAACAAAAGAATATATAATTGTATTTAATACCCCTTACGATCCAGATTGTAATAACGTGATTTACAAAGGAAATACAACTCGTTGGGCCGATTTAGGTAATGGTTATGTGATTCCCACGACAATACCGAATGTAACGGATTCAATGAAAACTATAGCCAGTAGCGCCTTTTTCGATGCCTTGTATGTTGTTGGTCTACAAAGAAGATCTGATGCTGCAGCATTTAATCCAACAGGCAAATATATTATTGATATAAGTAAACCACTAACGACATTAGATAAGTATGTTATCTCAAATGTACAAACTAATCTTAATATAGATGAAAAGAGAGCGCTGTTTGAGAAGGTGAATGTCTTTCCAAACCCGCTTTTTGCTTACAATCCAGGAGTTGGTTACACTGGTGGTTCACCTGATGCACCATATATTACTTTTTCCAATCTTCCTGATGCCGTTAGCATCAAAATTTATACGGTAAGTGGTAATTTGGTAAGAACTCTTGAAAAGAATGATAATTCTCCATTTATGACATGGAATTTGCAAAACGAAGACAGGTTAAGAGTGGCTTCAGGAATGTATTTAGCGATTGTAAGTAATCCGGAATTAGGTGATAAAGTTCTTAAATTTGCAATTATTCTGCCTCAAAAGCAGATTCAAAAATATTGAGAAAAACGTTTAACATATGAGATTTATCTAGTGTTATTGTTTAACAATTTTTATATGGAGAATAAATATGAAAAAAAGCTTTTTATTAATAATAATACTCTTGGTTTCCATCACAATAAATATTTTGGGTGGTGATACAAACCGGAAGGGGACGTCTGGAGCACAAGAACTGCTTATACCTGTGGGTGCCCGTTCAATTGCATCGGGTGGTTCTTTTCTATCAAGCGTGACCGGGTTAGAAGCTATTTATTATAATCCGGCGGGGCTGGATTTAATGAATGGTTCCGAAGTCATGTTTAGTTATATGAATTATTTAGCGGATATATCATTATCATACTTTGCTGTGGGTACACAGCTAGGTGAATTTGGATCGCTTGCTTTTTCATATAAAACTTTGGGTTTTGGTGAAATCCCGGTTACTACATTTGATAATCCGGAAGGAACAGGTGAAACGTATTCACCAGAATACAATGTTATCACTTTAACTTTTGGTAAAAAACTTACCGATAGAGTTTCTGCTGGAGTAAATTTTAAGTACGTTCATGAAGGTATCATGAACGCCTCGGCTAATGGAATGGCCATCGATTTTGGTGTTCAATATAAATTTAACCAAAATTTCTCTATAGGTACTGCAGTTAAAAATGTCGGGACAAACATGTCCTTCACTGGTGAAGACCTTAAAGTTAAGAGTGAAGTACCTGGAAGCGGCCTTGGATCAGGCAGCGGAGTATACCAAGCAGATACTGAACCATTTCAAATTCCCAGTTATTTTGAATTAAGCGTTGCTTACAGGCTCGATGTTAATGAAGAAAATTTTCTATCATTGGCAACCGCTTTTAAAAATAATAATAGCTTTGAAGATGAAATGGGGTTCGGTTTAGAATATAATTATACTAATATGTTTTTCCTTAGAGGCGGTTATAACCTGCTATTACAGAATACTAATGAATCAATTTATGACTTTACATTAGGAGCCGGTATAAACTATCAAACCAAGGATGGAGTTACTTTCGCTTTCGACTATGCATTCAGAAATGTGAAGGAATTCCCAACCGCAAATCATGTCTTTACGGTTAAACTTGGTCTTGAATAAATAATCTTACCTTTAATTGGGCGTCTATTGTTAAACAATAGACGCCTTTTTATTTATTGAAATATTAAAATGAAAAATCTTTCTTTCTTACTTTTATTTATAGCAATTCAAATAAATGCTCAAAACCTATTTGATTTCGACTACGCACAATTTGGTTATGATTCCACTTCAAATTATCTCGAATTCTATTACTCATTTAATCAGAAGTCAATGAAAGTTTCGCCTTTAGATTCCATTAATGTGGTTAAAGGTATTCTGCAAATTTCTATCGAAGATACGAGTTCGGGACAAAAAATTGTTGACAAGGAGTGGAGAGTTTCACATCAGGTCTCTGATTCTGGAGAAGCGGGAAGTAAGTATCTCATCGGAGTTGTCGGTTTTATTGTACCTCATGGAAGTTACAAATGCATGATAGGAGGAAGAGATGTTAAGGATGAAAAGAATCAGAAAATTTATACCGAATATTTAACTTCCGGGCGATTTATTACTGAGCAAATTTCCATAAGTGATATACAGCTTGCTTCAAGAATTATTCAAGATAGTCCTAACACGGAATCGATATTCTATAAAAATAGTATGGAAATTTATCCAATTCCAAGCTCTGTATTTGGTGAAAATCAGCCGGTTGTTTTTTACTATTCAGAATTATATAACCTGCTAAGAATAAGCGGATCCGAACACCTTAAGCTTATTTCTTCTGTCTATAATAGTAAAAGGAAAATTGTATTCTCTAAATCAAAACCCATTAGCAGATCTTACGATTCCAGAGTAGAAGTCGGTTCAATTGTTGTTAATAAATACCCCACCGATACATATACTTTTGTTATTGCTTTAATTGACAGC
>Ga0154465_1222_pt4 | contig 11970 bp, 11 predicted proteins | sample RifGroC2_FD_105658 | JGI IMG/M metagenome (GOLD analysis project Ga0154465, IMG submission 105658) | Ignavibacteria bacterium GWC2_35_8
CGTGATTACATTGGGTTGTTCAAAAAACACAGTTGATTCCGAGAGATTAATGAAACAGCTTCAAGTTAATAAGTTTGATTTAGCTGAAGATCCAAATGATGCCGAAACATTAATTATAAATACTTGCGGGTTTATTGAAGCAGCAAAAAACGAATCTATCGAGACAATTTTGAATGCCGTAGCACTGAAAAAATTAGGACAGGTTAAAAAAATTGTTGTTGCCGGTTGTTTATCCGAACGATACAAAGAAGATTTGATAAAGGAGATTCCCGAAGTTGATGCGTTTTTTGGAACCGAAAAATATGAAGAAATAATACACGAACTTGGTGGTGAATTGAAGTATGAGCTTTTAGGTGAAAGATTATTAACTACACCTAATCATACAGCGTATCTAAAAATTTCTGAGGGGTGCGATCATCCGTGTTCCTTTTGTGCAATTCCTTTAATGCGCGGATTGCATAAATCCAAACCGATGGAAGAGCTTATATTCGAAGCGAATCATTTAGCCGCAAAAGGTGTTAAAGAGCTTATAATTATTGGCCAAGATACAACTGATTATGGTAAAGATATTTACGGAAGAAGAAATTTAGCCGAGCTTCTAACAAAGCTGAGCGAAATTAATGGAATTGAATGGATTAGAATCATGTATGCTTATCCGTCACACTTTCCCGAAGATGTAATTGATGTCATTGCCAATAATGAAAAAATTTGCAAATATATCGATGTTCCGCTTCAGCATATTTCCGATGATGTTTTAAAATCAATGCGAAGAGGAATTACCAAGACAAAAACCAAAGAGCTTATTGCAAATTTACGTGCTCGTGTTCCGAAGATTGTTTTAAGAACTACTTTTATTGTCGGGTATCCTACTGAGAAAGTAAAAGACTTTGATGAGCTTTGTGAATTTGTTCGTGAAACTAAATTCGATAAGTTAGGTGTATTTACATATTCAAAAGAAGAAAGTACAAGCAGCTTTATTCTTGGCGACCCTGTATCTGAAGAAGAAAAAAAGCGAAGGCTCGAAGTTCTAATGGAAATACAGAAAGATATTTCTACTGAAAAAAATAAAGCACTTTCAGGAAAAAGATTAAGAGTTTTAGTCGAAGACAGAGAAAATGGTTATTATGTAGCGCGTTCGTATCGAGATGCGCCGGAAATTGATGGCGATGTTTTAATTCCGGCTGGCAGCGGTATTAACATCGGTAATTTTTATGATGTGGAATTTTATGACTACGATGATTATGATGTCTTTGGTAAGTTAATAATATAGTGGAGGATTTTGTTATGAAAAGCTTATTCAAAATAATTTGCTGCTTTCTTCTAGTTACCGCAGTTTTTGCACAGCCGGGAAAGCAGGATAAAGAAATTAAGTTTAATCCAAAAGCAAAATTTTTCGAAGACTATCTAAACTTTGCTTCAATCGAATCTGGTAAAACACGTTTAGATGTTTTTGTTCAAGTACCATATTCCGAAATACAATTTGTAAAAGCTTCAGCTGGTTTTGAATCGAAATACAATCTTACTGTCTCGGTTTTTGATGAAGACAAGGATAATCTTTTAGTCGAAAAATCGTGGAGTGAAAAAATAACTGTAAAGGAATTTGATCAAACCATTTCTAAATATAATTATAACTTAAGCTTAAGATCATTCAACCTAGAACCGGGAAAATATTTGATGCGAACCGCATTTGAGGATGTAGATTCTAGAAAGGAATATGCTGCAGAAAATGTTATAAATGTTCGTAAGTTGGAGCAAGAATTTGCGATGAGCGATATAATGTTAATTTCGAAGCAGACCGTTATTGAAGGCAGCAGCAAAATCATACCGAATGTTTCAAGAAATGTTGCGGCAAAAAAGGATGGCATACCATTTTTCTTCGAAGTTTATTCCAGCATGCCTAGAGAAGTTAAAATTGAATATTCCGTGTTAGATAATGGTAAGGATAAAGTTTACAAAGAAGAAGTTGCCAGGCAAATCGATTCCGGCAGGACTCAAATATTCCATAATATAAAAGACGTTGATTTAGGTTTAGGTAATTACATATTGGCGGCGGACGTTAAGGACGATAAAAATGATTTGGCTATTTCAACCATTAAAAATTTTGTTTCAAGATGGATGGGCGTTCCGACATCAATAAGAGATTTAGATAAAGCAATCGCCCAAATGGTTTATATTGCAACAAGCAGTGAGCTTGATGAAATAAATGATTCGAAATCGAAAGAAGAAAAAATCCAAAAATATCTTGCTTATTGGAAGAAGAAAGATCCCGATCCCCAATCGGAAGATAACCCTGTTTTTGACGAATACTATCGAAGAGTTGTTTTTGCAAACGAAAATTTCTCACACTACATCGAAGGCTGGAGGACAGACCGTGGAATGGTTTTTATTATTCTCGGTGCTCCAAATAATATTGACCGTCATCCTTTTGAATATGATTCAAAACCTTATGAGGTTTGGGAATATTACGAATTGAATAAGAGCTTTGTTTTTCTTGATGAAACAGGTTTTGGCGATTATCGTTTGATAACGCCGTTGTACGGAGACTTTTTTAGATATCGGAACTGAAATGAATCGACGATTTACATTTCTTGTAGATTTTCAGTGTCAGAATATTTTGGACTAATGTACTCAGCGTCTAGGGTTTCATCCACCCCGGGCTTAAGAGTTGTTGCACAATTCAACAAATTAAATTTTATAAATCCTCTACGAGGATTTTGTATTAGATTGATCTGTTCTTTCTACCTGCCTACCGTCAGGCAGGCAATAATTTGACCTCTACAAGGTCTGATTTTGAAAATCCCGTAGGGATTTAATAATTATAGAAACTAAGAACCAGCCGGTCTGCCTAGGGTGATCAAAAAGTAAAATTTATCAGCAAATAGAACCACATGGTGGCAGGCACTGATGACGCTGATTTTAAATGATTTTCGTAGATTTTTTATTTGAATAATTACTTTTTGGTCACCCTCAACATATTATTTAAATCATGGTTATACAACAAAACCTTAAGAGCGGGATTAATATGATCAAGAACTTTCTAGTGTTTCAAAAGGAAACCTGCGGATAGCCACATTTGAATTTTGATGAGTGACTAAGTACTAGTTCCGCACTATTTGATGTATTCTAATTATTACCCGGTTTGAAAATGATTTTAACCGTTACGCTCAATCCGCTGCTTGAACACAGACTTGCCTACAAAGTTCTGCACATTGGTAAAGAAAATCGTTCGGCGGTAGAAAATTATAAAGCCGGTGGAAAAGGAATAAATGTCAGCCGCCAATTAAATGTTCTTTCGGTTGATAATTTAGCATTCACATTTCTTGGTGGAAGTAACGGTAAAATCTTAAAAAAACTTCTTGGCGAGGAGAAAATAAATTTCACATTCATCTCAACTCATTCTGAAACGCGCTCCTCAGCAATAATTTTAGATGAATCAAATAAATCCATCACATCATATTTCGGTAATGATCCGCAAATATCTTTAACTGAAGCTGAAGAATTTAAATTCAAGCTGGATAAAATGATTCAGAATTGTGAAATGGTGGTTTTTTCCGGGAGTTCTCCATGCGAAGTGACGAACTCCATTTTTCCTTTCGGTATTCAGGCTGCAAATAAACACGATAAGATTTCAATATGCGATACTTATGGCACTCATCTTAAAGATTGCATAGACGCATCACCAACAATTCTCCATAATAATATTGATGAAGTTGAAAAATCATTAAAGGTTTCACTTCGATCAGAAAATCAAATAATTGATCATATAAAATTCCTCAACAGTAAAAATATTAAGCAAGCTTACATCACCGATGGTGCAAATCCAACCTATGCAGCTAACTTTGATTTTAAATTCAAGGCTACGAATCCAAAAGTAGAAACAATAGATTCCACCGGAAGCGGAGACAGCTTTGTCGCGGGAATTGTTTATGGATGGCATAAAAACCTGCCTTTTGAAGAATCATTAATTATTGCTTCTTCGCTAGGTGCAGCTAATTCCGCAAAGTATGAAGTATGTAATGTAACTCTTGAAGAAGTTAATGCCATCAAAGATAAAATTGAAGTTATTCCGCTTGGTAAAAAGATGAGATTGATTGATGTTAAGCCGGTATAAATTAATTTTCATTATTCTATCGCTAATTTATTCTTCCCTACAATCCCAGAATATTCAATCGATAAATATTTCCGGAAATAAAATTTTCAGCGAGAAAGAATATTTGACGTGGAGCGGCTTAGCCGTTTCTGCTAAAGTAAAACCGGAGTATCTCGATTCGACTCTGCTTAGAATTGCTTCGAATCTCACTTCGCGTGGATATTTTAATGCAGATTTTACTGGAAGCAATATCAACTACAATTCTGATTCCTCTTATGCCGTTGTTAATTTATTTATTGATGAAGGTCCTGCAACTTATTTCAGAAAAATAAATATTAACTATCCTGATTCATCTGACAAGGCTGAAATAGTAGAATCGTTTAATTACCTGGAAGGACGATTTTTTGATAAATCGGAATTCGAAGAAGTTGTCGCAAATCTTTTACAATATTTTGAAAACAATGGCTATCCATTTGCCAATCTAAAAATTAGTTCTGTAAATTTTATAAAAGATACTGTGGAAGAAGAATATTATGCGGATGTATTTGTAAATATTACTATGGACGTGAAAGGAACAATTGATAGATTTGAAATTAAAGGTAACGATAAAACGAATGATAATGTAATTATTCGGGAGCTTCGAATTAAGCCGGGTGAGCTTTATTCACAAAAAGAAATTGACGAGCTTCCTAAGAAATTAAACCGCTTACGTTTTTTTGAACCTGTCAATTCACCGCAATTTTATTTTAGCTCGGATAATAAAGGAACTTTATTAATTGAAATAAAAGAAAAGCAAACGAATAACTTTGACGGGATCATCGGGTACATTCCCTCAAACAAGCCGGATGAAAAGGGATTCGTTACGGGGTTAGTTAACATTAGCTTAAGGAACATCTTTGGCAGCGGTAGATCAGCAGCTATTCGCTGGCAAAAACTTGATCGTAATTCTCAGGAGCTTGAATTAAAATATCTCGAACCATGGTTTTTAGGTTACCCTTTTAACATTGGTGTGGGATTCAATCAGAGAAAGCAAGATACTATTTATGTTCAAAGAAAATTTGAAGGAGCAATTGAGTTTCTCGCAACCGAAACAATAACCGCATCCGTGCAATTGGCAACTGAATCAATTATACCATCAGAAAATTCAGCTAATGTTTTTACGGTTTATAATTCTAGTTCACTTCTCACGGGGTTGAGTCTTAAAATCGATACGCGTGATGATCCTTATGCTCCAACGGAAGGAATTTTATTCAGCAATACATATTCATTCAGCAGAAAAATAATAAATGGTCCATCTCAGTTTATTTCATCCGATCTAAAAACGAATATTAATTTGCAGAGAATATTAATCGGTCTTGATTTTTTCTATTCAATCTTCAGCAGGCAAGTTGTGGCTTTAAAATTAAACGGACGTGAATTGCAGGGTTCGTTTTTTGAAATCAGCGATTTATTCAAACTCGGAGGAACAAACAGCTTGCGCGGTTACCGTGAAGATCAGTTTTTAGGATCGCGGGTATTTTGGTCAAATCTTGAGTATAGATTGCTACTAGCACGCCGCACTTACACGTATTTATTTTTTGATACCGGATATTATCTTGTTAAAGAAGATGCCGCGAGAAAAGTAAGCAAACAGGAAGCATTCAACATCGGTTATGGATTAGGGCTAAATATTGAAACCTCATTAGGAGTCATCGGTGTTAGTTTTGCATTGGCAAAGGGAGATTCTTTCACTGATGGAAAAATTCATTTCGGATTGGTTAGTGAGTTTTGATTATTTTTGCACTGCATAATCATTATCAAGTTTCATGAGAATGATAACAGGATTTTTTATAATTATTCGGCCGCTAAATTGTTTAATAACTTTTATTGTAATTATTGTCAGCGGGTTAATCTGTACGAATGATAATCACATCTCAATTAAATTATTGCTGGCGGGATTGGTTGGTTTCATAATTACAGCCGCGGGCAATTCGATAAATGATATAATAGATGTTGATATTGATAGAATCAACCGTCCGCATCGGCCGCTCCCAAGTTTAAGACTTACATTAAAGCAAGCTTGGGTTTTATTTTTGTTGCTGGTAACAACTTCTTTGGTTCTAAGTTTGTTTATAAATCTTTTTGCATTTTTAATTGTTCTACTATCGAATGCACTTTTAATTTTATATTCATTATCCATCAAAAGAGTGCCGGTATTCGGAAATATTGTAATATCATTTCTTACAGCTTATGCGTTTATTTTTGGAGGAATGGTAGTCGAAAATGTGAACGGTGCTTTTATTCCTGCTGTCTTTGCATTCTTAATTAATTTGATTAGAGAAGTGATAAAAGATATGGAAGACACAAAGGGAGATAAACTTGCCGGTGTAAATACATTACCAATTAAATATGGGATTAACGCTTCAAAATATTTCGTTTTGGTAGTCTCGTCAATATTGTTTTTGTTCAGCTTTGTTCCGTTTTTATTTCATATTTATGAAATTGAATTTTTTCTAATTATAATGATAATTGTAAATCCGTTATTGGTTTATGTTGTAAAATTGTTGTTCGAGGATGTATCAAAACAGAATCTTGGAAAAGTAAGCGCTTTACTCAAATTAAATATGATATTCGGATTAATAGCAATCTATATTGGTAAATGAAAAATTTTGACAATTCATTTCTAAACGATGAAATAAATCTAATTGCCGGTACAGATGAAGCAGGAAGAGGTCCTCTTGCGGGGCCTGTAGTTGCCGCAGCGGTCATTTTTTCTCCCGACACCTTTATTGAGAACGTAAATGACTCTAAAAAATTAAGCGAGAAAGAGCGCGAAAAACTTTTTCCAATTATCATTGAAAAATCTTTATCATATGCTGTTTCCATCATCTCAAATGTAAAGATTGACAAAATTAATATTCTTCAAGCGTCGCTTTTAGCTATGAAGAATTCGGTGAATAAGCTTCAAGTTAAACCTGATCTTATTTTGGTTGATGGGAATAAAACATTCGCTCATAAAATTCACACAATAGCAGTTGTAAAAGGCGATTCAAAATCATTTGCTATTGCTGCAGCATCTATCATTGCTAAAGTTACACGCGATAAAATTATGAAAAGATTAAACCGTAAACACCCACGATATCTCTGGGCAAAAAATAAAGGATATCCGACTCAAGAACATATAAATGCGCTAAAAATATTTGGAGCAACGCCTCTTCACAGAAAAACTTTTTTGCACAATATTCTAACCGAGAATTTTGAAATTGAGTTCATACATGAAAAAGAAGTCGTATGACATTCTCAACTAAAAAAACCGGTGACAAAGGTGAAGAATTAGCTGTTGAATTACTGGAATCGAAGAGCTACACAATAATTAAAAGGAATTATCGCTACGGCAAAGGTGAAATTGATATCATCGCAAAGGATCCGCAGGAAGAGGGATTAGTTTTCATTGAGGTTAAGTCGAGAAAAAGTCTCGAATACGGTTCTCCCGAAGAAGCAATCACTAAAAATAAAATCAAACAGCTAAAAAGAATTGCGGAACTTTATCTTTACGAAAATGAGATAAAAGAAATATTATGCCGCTTCGATGTTATTGCAATCTTAATGCTGCCAGGTGAAAAGCCGCAAATAGAGCACTATGTTAACGCATTCGATTAGCATAAAAGTAAGACACATCAATAACTTTTTTTCATTTCTATTTTTCGCTAATTTTGATTCAAATAAGACTATGAATAATAACCACTTATAATACAACTCTAGTGAAATCACAATCCTTACAAGAAAAAATTTATAGAAGCTTTGAAAAGAAATCCAACAATTTTTTTGAAACAATTGGCGGCTTAACTGAATTCACAATTTTATTTTTCAAAAATGTTTTCAAACCACCATATGAAGTAGACCAAATCAGAAAGCATATGGATATTTTAGGTATTCAGACGTTCCCTATTGTCAGCTTAACAGGTTTTATTATTGGTTTGGTAATTACGATGCAGACGCAGCCGGTTTTAGTGAGGTTCGGAGCAGAAGCTTTTCTTCCCGGTTCAGTCGGGATTTCAATTGTGAGAGAACTTGGACCCGTTATCACCGCTCTAATATTTGCCGGAAGAGTCAGTTCTGGAATTGGAGCTGAGTTAGGTTCAATGCGCGTGACGGAACAAATCGATGCAATGGAAGTTGGCGCTGTTAATCCATTTAAATATTTAGTTGTTACCAGAATTTTTGCCTGCACTTTCATTCTCCCGATCTTGACTGTGTATGTAATTTTTATCGCATTGTTTGGAGCATATGTTGCAGTGCTTCTTGTTCAGAATATGAGCTTCGACTACTTTACAGGTGCGGTAATTAAATCGGTAGAATTTGGTGATGCAATCCCGGGAATTGCAAAAACTTTTGTGTTTGGATTCATCGTTGGAGTTGTAGGAACTTATAAAGGTTACACTGCCACAAACGGAACTGAAGGCGTTGGCAGGGCATCTACAACTTCGGTGGTGGTATCCTCAATATTAATTTTAATTTTTGATATGATACTTGTTAAAATAACTTTATGGCTATGGCCGACGATTTAGTATGGTAATTATTGAAAAGCTATCCAAGTCGTTTGGCAGTCATCTTGTTCTTGATGAAGTTTCATTAAAAGTTGAAGAAGCTGAAAACCTTGTTGTATTTGGCAGAAGCGGAACAGGAAAAAGTGTTTTACTTAAATGTATAGTAAGGTTGATGGAGCCTGATGGTGGTAATGTTTCTATTTTTGGTAAAGATGTAATGGGCCTCGGTATCGATGAGCTGAATGAATTGAGACAACAGATGGGTTTTCTCTTTCAAGGTGCAGCTTTGTATGATTCTATGAGCGTTAGAGGTAATCTCGATTTCCCGCTCATAAGAAATTCACATCTTACCCCCAAAGAGAGAGAGATGAGAATAAAAGATGTGCTGGAAAAAGTTTCATTAGAAGAAGCAATTGACAAAATGCCGGCTGATCTATCCGGCGGTATGAAGAAGAGAATCGGCTTAGCCCGTGCTATCATTACTGAACCAAAGCTAATGCTTTATGATGAACCTACAACAGGACTTGATCCGATTACTGCAAAAGAAATCAGTAAGCTGATACTTGATCTTCAAAAAGAATTAAAAATGACATCGGTTATTGTTACGCATGATATTTTATGTGCAAAAATTATTGCGGATCGAGCTGTTATGCTGGAAGACGGCAAAATTCAATACACAGGTGATATTACAGAACTAAAAACTTCTAAAGATCCATTCTTAAAAAATTTCTTTAGTGATGAACTGATCGAAGAAATCGGGAGGAAATGATGATAAAAGATTTATCAGGTGCAAAACTTGGAATATTTATTTTTATTGGAAGCACATTGCTTGTCATCGGAATTTTTCTTTTAGGAAATAAAGAAGCTCTGTTTCGTCCGACCTTTACTGTTAAAGCTTACTTCAGCAATATTGAGGGATTGAGAAATGGAGCGCCGGTAAGACTTGGCGGAATTGATGTTGGCAGCGTGAAGGATATAGAAATTGTTAAGGATACAACAGGGAAGGTAGAAGTTTCAATGAGATTGCTGAATGAAATTCAACGGTTCATTAGAAAGGATACAAGAGCTTCAATTGAAACAGAAGGTTTGGTAGGAAACAAAGTTGTAATTCTTGCGATTGGCAGTTCAACAGCCGATCTTATTGAAGATGGTGGAACAATTCAGTCAAAAGATCCGGTCGGTTTTGCTGCTGTTATTCAAGAAACCCAGGGAATTATGGGTTACACTAAAGAGATGACAAAAAATATGGCAGATATAGTTGAGAAGATTAATAGAGGAGAAGGAACAATCGGAAAAATTTTAACTGATGAAAAACTTTATAATCAGGCAACCGAGTTAACTAAAAGAGCTGATCAAAGTCTTTTCGCAGTAATTAAAGAATTAGAAAAAGTATCGGACATTTTCAAAAATCTTGGCAGCGGTGTTCATGAAGTTATAACCAACGTTAATAGAGTTGTAACGGAAGTCGACACAATTATTTATGACGTCAGTAAAGGACGTGGAATGTTGGGACAGGTGTTGATAGAAGGAAGTAAATATGATTCACTGTTCACCTTTACCATGTCTGAAATTCAGAAAACATCTGTTGATGCACGTGTTGCAGCTTCCCGTCTATCGGAAAATATGGAAGCACTGAAACATAATTGGCTTTTCAAAAGTTATTTTGAAGAGCGAGGGTATTGGGATAAAGCTGAATATGAAGATCAAATAAATTCTAGTCTGCGCGAATTAGATGAAAAAATAAAAATGATTGATCAAAAAATTGAAACTTTAAAGAGATTAGAAGAAAAAGCTTCTGTAAATAAATAAATTTTTCAAATATTTTCTCTCCCGCATTAAATACAAGTTCGTATTGAAGTAAACATTCTAAAAAGTTCTTTGTGGCTTTGTGTCTTCGTGGCAGTTTTTTCTTTGTTTTTAATTTATCAGCCACAAAGTCTCTAACCTGCCCGCCATGCAAATTATACGCTGGCAGGCGGGGACACAAAGTTTCGCAAATAGCAGAAATATTCATATGGCAAGCAAGAGTAAAAACTCCAACAATAAAAAGATCATCGTTAAGGGTGCAAAAGAGCACAACCTGAAAAATTTAAGTTTCGAACTGCCCCGCAATAAGCTCATCGTTTTTACTGGAGTAAGTGGAAGCGGAAAATCTTCTCTGGTTTTTGATACAATCTATGCTGAAGGCCAAAGGCGATATGTAGAAAGCTTGTCATCTTATGCCAGACAATTCCTTGAACGAATGAATAAGCCTGATGTTGAATTAATTCAAGGGATAAGCCCGGCGGTTGCTATCGAGCAGAAATCCGGCTCGCGTAATCCCCGTTCAACAGTTGGAACTACGACTGAAGTTTATGATTACCTGCGACTTTTGTTTGCTCGTATCGGAAAAACAATTTGCTTCCAGTGTGGTAAAGAAGTAAAGAAAGCAAGTACAGGAACGGTTGTTGATTGGTTAGAAAATCAGCCCGAAGGAACTAAATTTTACTTAACCTTTCCGCTTCACATTCATGAAGGTACAACGGTTAAGCAAGAGATTGAACTACTCAAACGAAGAGGATTCTTCAGAATATTTTTCAAAGGAAACCTGCATGATATTAATGTTGAAGATATATCGCCAAAAAAGAAAGATGAGATTCGGGTTTTAATAGATAGATTCAAAATTGTGAAGGAAGAACTAAGAAACAGGCTCTCAGATGCAATAGAAGTTACGTTTAAAGAAGGCGAGAATCGATTAATCCTCATTAATTCCGACACAGGCGAGCAGACTGAGTTTAATAAGTTTTACGAGTGCTGCGGAAGCAGATACGAAGAACCGGAACCGAGATTTTTTTCTTTCAATAATCCTTTTGGAGCTTGCCCTGTTTGTCAGGGTTTCAGCAAGACGATAGGGATAGACATGAACCTTGTAATTCCAAATCCTAATTTGTCAATAACCGATGGAGCAATTGCTCCATGGCGCACTGCAAAATACACCACTCATCTTAAAGATCTTGTTAATAATGCTAAACAAAATAATATTCCGTTAAATGTTCCTTATAAAAATTTATCGAATGAACAAGTTGAAAAAATTCAAAAAGGATTCGGTGATTTCATCGGCATAGATAAATTTTTTGAAAAACTCGAAAGCAAAACATACAAAATGTACATCCGGGTTTTGCTTAGCCGGTACAGAGGTTATTCAGTATGCAGAGCTTGCAAAGGTTCACGTTTAAGAAGGGAAGCATTGCAAGTGAAAATTAGTGATCATTCAATTCACGATATAGTGCAGCTTCAGATCGAACATGCATTAAAGTTCTTTTTAGATATCAAATTATCAGATTACGATTTAAAAGTTGGCGATCGCATACTCAA
>Ga0154465_1228_pt1 | contig 11572 bp, 10 predicted proteins | sample RifGroC2_FD_105658 | JGI IMG/M metagenome (GOLD analysis project Ga0154465, IMG submission 105658) | Ignavibacteria bacterium GWC2_35_8
TCTACGAGAATTCCTTTTGCAAGTTCAGTATTATTCCATTCAGATTTATCAAGCGTTTTTGTGAAAACTATTTTTTTGACGCCTACTATTCTTTGAGCAAATCCATACATCGGATCATCTGGCCTTGTAAATGTTCGCTGCCAGAAGGGAATATAATCAATCGCCAATTTTCTGCCGATAATAATTGTATCAATGGAATCCAGCAATTCCAGTACATCTTGATAAATTTCATCTAATGCCAAAGTCACCCAGGATTGATCGTCATTTGGTCCGGTTGAAACAAATCCATCAATACTCATTTGCATTTGCAATTTTAATTTTTCCCGGGTACTGCTCGATTTCGTTTCATTAACCATTTTAAGATAACCTTTTACGAGATTCATAGTTCCTTTTTTTCTGCCAGCTCTTTAAGTTTTTGCAAAGCCTTGGGCCACATGTTCTTAAACATATCCTCATAATCTTCTGCAGAATCCATTTCCACCAGCAATTCCGTCACTCCATTATTTTCTTTGAAGGTATAGTTTTCAAGTGCGCCTGCCCATGCTTTCACCGCTTCGCTTGTAGTGTCTTCTTTTCCATCCAGCAGAGTACCTTTGTGCTCGATCGAGATGAACTCATATTTACGATTTTCTTTTATTCGGCTTACCATGCCATCCATTTTGCCGGATTTGCCAGGTGCAAGGAAAAGTATTTTGCTTCCTCTTTCCCAGTTACCAATATAATGTGAACCGGGGGCGAATACTGCCGTCCATGCTTGATATGAATTTCGGTTCAGCATTGTGCTCCAAACCTTTTCTTTAGGTGCTCTAATACTGATTGAGAAATTAAGTCTGTTCATAATTTTAAAGTTTAGTTTTAATATTAAATACTTATAGCGGCTTTCTCGAGGTCAGCTATTATAATCTTTTTCATTTGAAGCATTGCTTGCATAACCCTCTGTGCTTTTGCATGATTCGGATCTCTTAACAAATCGATTAAAATAGTCGGAACAATTTGCCATGAAATACCAAATTTATCTTTCAACCATGCACATTGACTTTCTGATCCTCCCTCTGTGAGCTTATTCCAGTAGTAATCAACTTCAACCTGATCTTTACAATTTACAACAAATGATATTGCTTCATTAAAACCAAATGGATGATCCATCGAACTGTCAATTACCATGAACACATGACCATTTAAAGTGAACTGAGCATGTTTAACAGTACCCTCGGGTTCAGCTTCACCAGCGGCATATTTTAAAATTCCAGTAATACTTGAATCTTTGAAAACCGAGGTATAGAACTGAACTGCTTCCTCTGCTCTGCCGCGCTGCATACCAACAAAAAGTAATGAAGGAGTAATTATCTGACCAACTTCCTTTTTGTTTCCAAGGAATATCTGCCACGAAAGTCCAAACTTATCCTGAACCCAACCATACTTTTCACTCCAGTCATATTTTTGAATATCCATCAAAACACTGCCGCCTTCGGAAAGTTTTTCCCAGAGCCTGTCAACTTCAGAAACTGTTTCGCAGATTACAAAAAATGAAATCGATGGATTGATCTTGAAGTAAGGTCCACCATTGAGCGCAGTAAATATTTGTCCTTCAAGTTGAAATCCAATCGTCATTGCCGAGCCAGCCAGCCTTCCAGATACTTTCGCGCTTTCCTCATCATAACGGGTTATCTTTAATATCTTCGAGTTGTTAAAAATGGAAACATAAAAATCAACTGCTTCTTCAGCATTGTTATCGAACCATAAAAATGGAGTCATTTTTTGCATAAAAATTTCTTTCTTAAATTATTTTCGCAATTCAGATTGTATGATATTTAAATAGAAAATTTAATATAGGTTTTAGATGCTGGCAAAATTAAAATTCCAATGTTTGTACCTATTTATCCATTGGCTAACGGATAAACAGATGCATCTCTCCATCTTGTGTATGGTGAGTTATTAAGTCAATTCAATCACATTACTTTCAGATTTATTTAGTAAATCCTTCGGGGATTAAATTAACTGATCCCGAAATTATTTCTGTACTATTTTCAGCTTGTTCTAATTCCTGTTTTGCCGGACTTGTAAATCGAGCAAGCAGCGTATAAACAATAGGGATAATTACCAGGGTTAGGAATGTTGAAAAGAGCATTCCGCCAACAACAGCCAAACCTAATGGACGTCGAGATTCGGCACCGGCACCTAAACCAATAGCAATTGGTAGAATTCCAAAAATAGTAGCAAATGAGGTCATCAAAATTGGCCTGAGACGAATGGTTGCTGCCTTTACTACCGCATCAATAAATGAAAAGCCTTGTGCCCGCTGCTGATTTGCAAACTCAACAATTAATATTGAATTTTTGGTAACAAGACCAACGAGCATTATCAAGCCGATTTGAGAATAAATATTTAAGCTTTGTCCAAAAATAAAAAGGGTTAACAAAGCTCCAAAAACAGCAAGCGGTACAGAAAGCAAAATGGTAAATGGATGTATGAAGCTTTCAAACTGAGCTGATAGTACCAGGTAAATAAATATGATTGCGAGGATAAACATAAAATATAACGCAGAGCTTGAAGATTTATATTCTAATGATTGTCCGGCATACTCATGCTTAATATTAGCAGGCAGCTTTTCCTGTGCAATCCTGTCAAGATCATCCAAAGCTTGCCCAAGAGTAACACCAGGCGCAAGATTGGCAGATAGTGTTGCTGACCGAATACGGTTATAGTGATTTAATTCCTTAGGAGCAACAGTTGTTTTAACTTTTACAACATTGGCAAGCTGCACTAAGCCGCCCCTACTTCGGATATAGATATTCTGAATTGCATCGGGCGATGAACGGTATTCGGGTTTCATCTGCAAAACCACATCGTACTGTTTGGTGCCGCGCTTGAAATCGGTAACCTTTCTTCCACCCAGTAATGTTTCAAGTGTAGAGCCGATATCGGTTACAGATACTCCTAAATGAGAAGCCCGTTCGCGATCAATATCAACATCAAGCTGAGGTTTATTCAACCGCAGATCGCTGTCCATATTAATCAAATATCCTAATTTTGATGCTTCACCCATCATTAAACCCATGGATTTGTTAAGCTCATCGTAGGTGTCTGCCTGGAGCACATATTCAACAGAGCTTGAACCAAAATTAGCACCTAAACTTGGCGGATTGATTACGAATGCTAAAACTCCCGGTATTGATATGAGCTGTGCAAAAAGCTCTTGTACGATCTGTTGCTGAGACTTATCACGCTCGCTTCGGGGCTTCAAGTTTAAAAACATAAAACTGTTGGTAACACTCCCAGGACCGCCAAAACTTAATCCTGTTGCAGTAAAAAGTCCTTCAAGTTCAGGAAGTTTCAACAAAAGATTTTCTATTTCTCTAACATACCTGTCAGTATATTCCAAAGTGGCTCCTTCAGGAGCAATTACAATTCCGAAGCTGACTCCGCGGTCTTCAACCGGCACAAGCTCACTTGGTAAAAGATTAAATAGAAAAACTCCAAGAATCACCACGCCGACACCTCCTGAAATTAATAGCAGCCTGTGGCGTAAAGTCCATCTAAGTGTACTTTCATAAATAAAATTTAACCAATTGAAGAAAGCATCGAATGATCTGGAAGCCCAGCTTTTGCTCGTCCCATGTAAAGGTCGTAGAATTAGAGAAGAAATCATGGGCGTTAATGTTAGTGCAACGAAACCGGAAATTAAAACGGCTACCGCAACAGCGATTCCAAATTCATTAAATAATCTTCCAACATTACCTGAAAGAAATGCAAGAGGAATGAACACTGCGACGAGTGAAATTGTGGTAGAAATAATTGCGAAGCCGATTTCTTTACTGCCATCAAGTGAAGCCTGCCAACGGCTTTTGCCCATTTCCATATGCCGGTAAATGTTTTCAAGTACAACAATCGCATCATCAACTACTAAACCGATTGCTAAAACAAAGCCAAGGAGTGTAAGAATATTAATTGTAAATCCTGCAAAGTAAACCGCTGCCAAAGCTCCGATAATTGAAATAGGTATAGCTAATGAAGGGATAATTGTTGCACGAAAACTTTTTAAGAACGCCAGCACTACAAGCACAACCAGAACAAGAGCGATCATTAAAGTTTGCTGCACTTCGGAAATTGATTCATTAATAAATTCAGAACTATCAAAAGCCACCTCTAATTTCATTCCTTCAGGCAATAGCTTGGCTAATTCGGGCAATGACTTTTTGATTTCGGCAGCAACATCTACAGTGCTTGCTTTAGATTGTTTAACGATTCCTAATCCTACAGCCAGTTGACTGTTCCATCGTGCAAGTGTTCGTTCATCTTCTGCCCCGACATTAACATCTGCAACATCTCTCAAACGAATCACAGCGTCACCCTTTTGAGAAATAATAATCGAACCAAATTCTTCCGGTTTAGAAAGCTCTCCGCGTGTACGAACAGCAAATTCACGCTGTACACCTTCAACTCTTCCTCCGGGTATTTCTGCATTTTCACTTCTAACTGCCGCTTCAATGTCCTGCGAAGTTAAACCATGTGCAGCCAACCGAAGAGGATCTATCCACACACGCATGGCATATCTCCGCTCACCACCAATTATTACAGATCCAACACCGGGCAGACGCTGTATTTTTTCTTTTAGCACACGGTCTGCAAAATCCGATAATTCTAACCCGGAATGATGCTGACTTGAAAGTGCTAGCCAGACAATAGCCTGCGCATTTGCATCAACTTTTGAAATTATGGGATCATCTATTTCTTGCGGCAGAGCACCGCGAACACGGGAAACTCTATCCCTCGCATCATTGGCTGCTTCATTAACATCGCGGTTCAATTCAAATTCAATAGTTATAACCGAACCACCTTCGCGGCTTGATGAAGTAATGGTTTTTACTCCTTCCAGTGTAGCAAATTGTTCTTCAAGTACATCGGTTATTTCTGTTTCAACAACATTTGAACTGGCTCCTCGATATATGGTTACTACCGAGATAATGGGTGGGTCAATGTCGGGATATTCCCTAACAGGAAGCTGAGTAAAAGAAATAATTCCGAACAGAAGAATTGCTAAACTCATTACGGTTGCAAAAACAGGACGGCGAATGGATATGTCACTAAGTTTCATCTTAAAAACTCCTAAATAAAACGATATTACTTTTCAAAAATTATTTTTTGAATTAATTAATTTCTTATTAACCTGTCCTACGCAAAAGTGAAGAATACAAACCCAGTTCCCAACGCATAGTACTAAAAATTAAAGGAACGGGGTTTGTTTGCTGATTATTATCTTTACCATGCGTAACGGATAAATTAATTCATAAAATTATTGCTGCATCGATTTTACATGGTCAGAGTTTATGGGCATAACTTTCGCCCCGTCAAAAAGTTTTTGATGCCCGGTTCTCACCACTTGCATTCCGTTCTCTAATCCATTTACTACTTCAACAATCTCAGAAGTCTGCAAACCAAGAGTAATAGGAGTTGCCGCAACACTGCTGTCATTTTTTACAACAAAAACAAAAGATTGATTTCCATTTGCAAATACTGCCTCATTCGGAATTGTTAACGCATTTGGTCTTTTGTTTAACACGGCAGATACATTTGCAGACATACCGGGCCGAAACTTTTGTCCCGGATTTTGAACACGCGCTACAATATTAACATTACGAGTTTCGGAATCTAATATTGGTTCAATGGCTATAATTCTTCCTTTAACTTCATGCCCGGGAAAAACGGAAGAAGAGATTGTTACTTCTGCGTGTCTTTTAAGTTGTGAAAGAAAACGTTCGGACGCGGAAAATCCCACACGAATTTCATTAAGATTTGCTAATTCAGTTATTTGTTGTCCTATCCGTAAAAAAGCACCGACACTTACCTTGCGAGTTCCAATACTTCCGTTAAAAGGTGCCAGTATACGGGCTTTTGCTAATCGCGCTTTTGCAAGTTCATAATTTGCTTCTGCAACTTTTAAGCGGGCTAATGCATCATCCAAATCCTGTGGTGTTCCGGCATTTTGTTCAACAATTGATTTGATACGATTGTAAGATGTTTTGCTCTGATCGTATAATGCTTCAGTTCGATTTACTTCCGCGGAAAGTTGTGAGTCGTCGAGCTGTGCAATAAGATCGCCTTTTTTAATGAAGCTGCCTTCTTCAAAAGGAAGGCTTTGAACCGAAGCATCTATTTCCGAAACGATAGTTACGCCTTCAATTGCTTCTATTGTTCCAACCACCTCAAATTTATCTATGACATCCTGTGCTTTTACATCCGCTGTCTCAACCGGTGTGGGCGGTAATGTGAAACCGCCTGTGGATGCATTTTGTTCTGAACAGCCATAATAAATCAGGGCAAATGCTGCGGCTAAAAAATAAATCATCCGATTGTTCTTTGATTTGAATTTGATCAACATAAATTTTTTCCTTTCTTAAACTTTATCAAACCTGTTTCTATTGTAATTCTCTTGAAGGATAGTAACCGGATGTTAATTGCTTTAATTCGGCGGCAGCTTTTACGGTTTTAACTAGAGCATCTGAATAGCGCAGCTGTGCAACAGCAAAATCTTCACTTAACCGCACAAGCTCAAAAGCCGATAAACGTCCGTTCTGAAACTCAATCATTCCAATTCTTACTTGTTCTTGTGCCGCATCAACACCATCGCGGGAAGCTTTTAAGCGCTCATTACCGTGTAAAAGTTCACGGTATGATGTTCGAACTTGCTGTTCCAATAACCGGGATAATTCGATATAGCCCTGCTTTGCATTTAATGAACCGGCTTCCAAACGGTCCTTCTCTCCCAATCCCTTTCTAAGTCCTATTGGAAGGCTTATTTCTACACCAACACTCCATCCAGAAAATTTACGTTTAAAAACTTGTGAGAGTACATCTCCAATACTTCCACTTGTTGATGAGCGAAGAGTATCGCCGCCGAAAATAACATTCTGCGAAGTTCCGCCTAAACCACTGCTGGTAAGTCCACCAACAAAATCGACTTGAGGAAGCGCTTGCCAGGTTGCCGCATCTACCAATACATTGGCTGCCTCAATATTTTTTTGTGCCGCTTGAATTTCAAGATTACTATTTAATGTTTGCTCGATAAGCTCTTCGAGCGGTACAATGGGAAAATTGCTCGGAGGTTCATCAACTGTTAAAAACTTTGAATTACCTTTTTCCGGTCTTCTACCGGTTAGAACTGCAACTTGATCAGATTGAGCATCAAGCTGCTCATCTCTGTCAATTAAAAGTAATTTTTGTTGAGCCCAAAACGTTCTAGCATTTGCAACCTGATTAGGACCGACAAGTCCGACTTTCTCGCGAAGCTGTGCTACTTTTAACACCGCTTCTGCCCGTTCAAGGGTGAGCTTTTGAACTGCATAATTGCGTTCAGCCATGTATAAGTTCCAATATGCCTGTTCGATTTTTGAATTTGCTCTTAGTACTTCTTGATCATATTGTGCTTTAGAAGATTCAACAATTAACTCGGCTTGGTTCAAATCTCTGCGTGCTGATGATGTAAATCCGGATAGTAAGGGTTGACGAAGTGAAATGAATCCAAAGGCATCATATTCAGGATTCAAAAAAGCAAATTGGGAATTTGTTTTTAATTTTGTTGAGTTTAGCGATAGCTCCAGCTTTGTTCCTATCGGAAGATTTAATCGCAGGCCTGTTTTTGTTTCGGTTTGTTGAGTGGAGAGAACAGGCGCACCGGCAAAAAACGATGCTGAAGGTATTTTTTGATCTTCGTAATTAAAGCTCAAGAAAAATTCGGGATCAAAGGTTCCCCTTTCCCTGCGCAAGGTTCCAAGTGAAGCCAAATAAACTGCCTCAGCCTGTTTGACGGAAGTAGAATTTTCTAAAGCATACTGCTGTGCTTGCGATAAAGATAAAGACGTTCCTTCCAAATTGATTAAAATTGTTTGAAGTGCACTGTCCGGATTCACTATAGTCTGAGCTAAAGAATTTCCACCGGTGCAGGCAATTGTAACAAGTATTGAACAAACAGTAACTAAAAATCTAAAGTCTTTTATCATTTAAAATATTCCTATTGGATAACTGCATTTTGCAGTTCATTGGTTTGTTGAACAAAGAAGCCATTTCGTTTTACACGTTCATTAATGACGGCTATTTCGCAGATGGATCATCCTGGTAAATTCCATGAATGTTTCCATCGGGATCTTTGAAGTATGCAAGCCAGCCAACGGCCGGGATTGGCATTTTAGGTACAACAATTTTTCCGCCTGCCGATTCAATTTTTCTTACGGTAGCATCAAGGTTTACAACATCAATTGAATTTGCTACAGGCTGCCCGGGATTTTGCTTTTTCATTAAACCGCCGTTTATGCCTGGTAATTTTTCATCACCGGTTATTACTGTCCAATATTCCATGTCACCGAATTGCTGAAATGTCCAGCCGAAAGCATCGCCAAAAAATTTCATGGTTTTTTCAGGATCGTCACATGGAATTTCAAAGTGTACTACTCGGTTGCTCATATAATTTTCCCATTTAGTTTAACATTCATTTTACTTTTTGAACATAAATAAAATGAAAAAGTTTAGCAACCAGGGAATGTGATATGGAAAGTTTGATTTGGGTAATTTTTTTCTATAAACAGTTTAAAATAAAAAGCCGTGATGTTATGATCACGGCTCATATCCCGATGACATTTTTGATGCAATTACTATTTCTTACCGAACAATCCGCCAAGTAAGTTCATACCTTGACTTACAATATCGCCTGTAGGAATTTTTCCATCAGGTGTAAGCTTATCAACTACTTGAGGAAGTAAGGTTGATAGCTGCGAGGTTAAAGCATTGTTATCCATTCCAAGCTTGGAAGCAAGTCCCTTAACAACATCAGAACCCAGCACGCTTTGAAGCTGATCTGGAGAGATGGGAAGATTCATTCCTGTTCTTACCCAAGATTGAGCAATATCACCCAATCCTTTTGTAGCAAACTGCTGAATGAATCCATCCAAACCGCCGCTTTGTCCACCAACTAAATTTAACACTGCTGACATGAGGTCGGGCTGTTGATTGCCCGCTTGACTGTCGAGGACTGATTTCAATGTGTTTAAAATATCCATTTTATTACTCTTTAGTATTTTGCCGATGAAAGTTTAATCAAAGATAAAAATTTTTTCTGATTATGCTTCAAAGTATTTAACTCATCACAAAAGCAATTTTCTAAATCCTATTTATTTACTGCTCATAATATTGTAAAATCCCGGATGATTTAATATTTGGTAAAAAACGCTATTTTTATCTGTAATTCCAGAATTTTCTCAAAAAGTACCTGATTTTTTTGCTATCAATATGATATCATTACGATAGCAATAATAATAAGGAGCACAAAATGGAAAAAATATCTGAAAAATCAGCGAACAAATTAAATGGCTTTTTAATGCTGTTTGTTTTAATCGCCCTCATTGTGTTGGATATATATCTATTAGTAAATGGAATCAAAACGGATAATATCCAGGTACTTTGGATTTTCATTCCGCTGATCTTCGTAATCATCTTAGTGAGCAGCGGATTTGTAGTTGTTCAGCCGAATAACTCGCGCGTACTAATTCTTTTTGGTAAATACACGGGAACAGTAAGAGATTCCGGTTTCTGGTGGGTTAATCCTTTTACTTTAAGGAAAAAAATCTCATTGAGAATAAGAAACTTTAACAGCCAGAAAATAAAAGTGAACGATCTTCACGGAAATCCAATTGAAATAGGAGCTGTGATTGTTTGGAAAGTGTTTGATTCTGCAAAAGCTTTTTTTGATGTAGAGAACTATGAACAGTTTGTAGATATTCAAAGCGAAACAGCGATAAGGACTCTAGCCGCGGAATACCCCTATGATGTTAACGAAGAAGACAAACCATCTCTGCGCGGAACTCCGAAAGAAATAGCCGAAAGTCTGAAGAACACTTTGCAAACAAGATTGGAAGTTGCCGGCATTGATATTATTGAATCAAGAATCAGTCATCTTGCTTATGCTCAGGAAATTGCTCAGGCAATGTTACGCAGACAGCAAGCGCAAGCAATTATTGCAGCACGACAAAAAATTGTTGAAGGCGCTGTCGGTATGGTTGAAATGGCTCTTAAAATGCTGAGCGAACAAAACATTGTAAAGCTTGATGAGGATAAAAAGGCAACGATGGTAAGTAATCTTATGGTCGCATTAGTTTCAGAAAGTGAAGTGCAGCCGATAATTAATACAGGGACGCTGTACCAGTAGCTGATTAATAGGTGTCACTCTGAGCCTGTCGAAGAGTGACTCACAATCTGCAAATGAATCGTTCAGATTTCGACAAGCTCAATCTGACATTTTTAATTTTGTGTATTTTGTTAGCATTGATAGAATAATAAATGAAAACATTTTCAGATTACTTCGGAAAAACTTTGCATTTCGTTCAGCCGTCAATTTGGAAACGTGTGTTTCAATTGAAAGATGGCAATCAAGTGATTGGGACACTTATCTATCCAAAATTTTTTAGCGTAAGAGCTGAAGCAAGCATCTTCGATTCAAAAGTTGAGTTCTACGAACCGAAGTGGTGGAAAAACCTAGTGGAAGTTCGAGAGCCGGGGAAATCGCAGCCATTTGCTAGTTATAAGCCGGCAATACTAAAGAATAAAGAAAAGCTTGAACTTCCTCGCGGAGAGAGTGTTAATCTTAATTCAAACTTGCTTTCGACAACGCTGGAAATATTGGATCATTATAATTCACGCCTGGTTTTATTAAAAAGAAAGATGAATGTTAAGACCACTTATGAAATTCAAATTGAAAAAAGATCTGAAGTGTTGGATAGAAATCCCTGGGTGCTGCTACTAATAATTTATGTTGAGATTAATAAAAGCAGACGCAGATCGGCAGGTTAAATTATGGCTGAGAAGAAAAAATTTCTGTTAAGAATAGATGAAGGCATTTACTCCGCACTTGAAAAATGGGCGGCTGATGAATTGCGAAGCATCAATGCTCAAATGGAATTTTTATTGAAGGAAGCTCTTAAAAATGCCGGCAGACAGAAAGAAAATCCTCCGCCAACTCCACCGGAAGAATGAATGACAGAATGGTTGAATGGATCGAAGTCGCTTCTATGGTTTTCATTCCCGCGTATGAGGGAATCCGTATAAAATAGCTTGTCAGATTGAGCCTGTCGAAATCTGATTTTACCATAGTAACCGTCACTCTTCGACAAGCTCAGAGTGACATAAAAGTAGTGTCAAATTATAACTATGCAAATAACAAACCCAAAACATTTTAAGTGTCGCGATGAATTGCGAAAGTGGTTAATTAAAAACCACGCGAAGCAAACCGAGCTTTGGATTTTATTTTACAAAGTCCATACAAAGAAAAAGTGCGTACGCTATGCTGAAGCTGTAGAAGAATCTCTTTGCTTCGGATGGATTGACGGCATCGTAAAACGAATTGATGATGAAAAGCATGTGCAAAGATTTACTCCGCGTAAAGCAAAAAGCATTTGGTCAAAGGTGAATAAGGAAAGAGCAAAGAGAATGATAGATGCCGGAAAAATGACGGATGCCGGATTAGTAAAAATTAAAGAAGCGAAGAAAAGCGGCTGGTGGCAAAACGCATACACGACTCAAGACAATT
>Ga0154465_1236_pt2 | contig 10890 bp, 9 predicted proteins | sample RifGroC2_FD_105658 | JGI IMG/M metagenome (GOLD analysis project Ga0154465, IMG submission 105658) | Ignavibacteria bacterium GWC2_35_8
TATATCGAAATGAGTTTGGATTCGATGAGAAACAAACTGATAATGCCGGCAAAATTTGGACTAAATATCAATTATTGGATAACACTAGAGTCGAGCTTTTTAATGGGATCAGAGATACGATATTAAAATTGGAAAATTATCCCCAGGGAATTGTGTCCCAAAATTCTTCGGGGAACATTAAAGCATTCTTGGAAAGATTAGATTTAAAAAAATATTTTGACCATGTCATTGGATATGAAGAGGTTGATTTTTCAAAACAAAAACCTAATCCGGAGGGACTATTGGCTTGTATTTCCGCAATTGCAAATTTAGATAGTAATCCTTCAGTTATTTATATTGGCGATCATTTCACAGATATACAATGTGCTCGCAATGCAAATTATGAATTAAACAGGAAAGCAGTTACAAGTATTCTAGTTAATCATAATAAAAGTAATGCGACTGAAAATTGGGAGTATAAACCTGATCATTATGCTGCTAACTCAAGAGCTATCATTGAAATTATTAATAAGATTAAATCATAATGCTTTGCACGTATAAAGAATATTTTTCATGCTGTGTGTTAGGTGATGAAATGGGCTTTATTTTTTGCCTGCCCCATCGGCAGTTACTCAGTAGTTGAACTAGGGTATCGATTATCTAATTCGTATTAAGCAAATTTTTTGATTAACATTTAAGAGGTGCTAAAATGACCTCGAACAAAATCATTATTTCTTCGCTTACTTTTTTTTGTCTCTTATTTTTTGGCTGCCCAAAAGAGCCACAATTAAAAGATCTAGAATCCTTTATCCGGTTCAAAATGGAAAGAGACAATATTCCTGGATTAGCTCTCCTTATCATTAAAAACAAAAATATAGTTTATGAGGAGGGATTCGGCTGGGCGGATATTAATAAGCAAGTACGCATGCGAACCGTTTCTACGTTTTGTGTTTCATCAATTGCAAAATCTTTTACGGCTATTGCCGTAATGCAGCTTCATCAGAAAGGCAAGATTGAGATTGACAGTTCGATCAATAAATATCTTCCATTCGAAGTTATTCATCCATTATACCAGGGGGAAGAAATTACGATCAAGCAGCTTTTAACTCATACTTCTTCGATTAGTAATGGCCCATCCTTGTGGAGAAATTTCAGCGATGGAGATCCAAAAACTCCTTTGGAAGAGTGGGCGCAAGGTTATTTTATTTCCGGCGGGAGGTTTTATCATAAAGAGGGAAACTTTGAGAGATGGAAACCGGGAGAAGGCTTCCTTTATTCAAATGGAGGGTATGGATTACTTGCTTACTTAGTTCAAGTGGTTACCGGACTTCCATTTAACGAATACTGTAAGCAAAACATTTTTGAACCGCTCGAAATGAGTAACACCTCATTTCTTGTAAGTGAAATTGATACGAACACTATGGCTGCAATGTACGGCTTCGGTGATTTTATCGACCTGGAAAAAGATATTGCTCGTAAAAATGTTAATGTCGATAGTGCAATTTATCAGAGCAAGCCTTTCCAGCTAATGAATTATTCATCGCCCGAATTGGGAGCCGGCGGACTATACTCGAGTGCAAGCGAGCTGGCAAATTTTCTTCACTTTCTAATCAATGAAGATAAATTCTTCAGCGATTCTATTCTTCGAAGGGATGTGCTACATCAAATGCTTAATCCAAACGTTAAAAACGATTTATTACCGCCGTGGTTTATGGATTTGGGAATGGGATTTTATTCAATGAAATTGGATAATGGTGAGCCAGTTTGGGGACATACCGGTGCTAATCCCGGATCTTCAACATATCTGTTTTTCAATCCCGAAATAAAAATTGGAGCAATAGTGATTGCTAATAGGTTCGTGGATATTCGCGATTTAATCACCTGGGTTTTTGCAGAAGCTTTTAATGAGTTAAATGACATTCCTCTGAAAAAGCTTAAAAAAAGCTGGGAGCAATATTCAAATAAAATTAATGGCAATGACCGGAATAGGAGAATAGTTACAATTCAGGTTACACCAACAGCACTTCCCCCAAATTCATCTGTTTACGTAAATGGCAATCATAGATTTTTGGGTTCATGGATTTCAAAAGGTATCCCATTAATTAAGAAAAATGATGGAAGCTGGTCAAAGCGATTTCATTTCTTTGATAGTACAAAAATTGAATTTAAAGTAACTCGCGGTTCGTGGTATATGCAAGCTGTTGATAACAAAGGTACTGATTTAGTGCCCTATTCACTTTTAGTTTTAAATGATACAACCCTTACAATAAGCATAGAAAATTGGAAAGATATATATTCAAAGGAAAAATAAACTACCTAACTTGAACCTTGGTCAAATCCCCGAAACCGGTTTATTGTAAATTAACAGCAGGCTAAAATGTAATTTTGAGCCAAAGACTCATCAGTTTCAGGCTGAAGTAAATGTAGAAGTATCTTACAACGAAGTTAATGTTATTATTTTGGTTAATGGTCGTTTTAAATCAAACGATGTTAAGCCAAACTTCAACAATACAATGTTACCTCCTACGATATAATCGCAAAACCTTCGTATAAATCTGCAAACATCGATATAACTTCACTCTATGGAATTCAGACATCTCACTCATTATCCGGAGTTCAATTCATTTTCAATTGAGTAATTAGCCGTTCTGGAGTGCCTCTAATCACAGATATTAGTATACACTTTGTAATAATGCCATTATATTGCACAAGAGATTAATTAGAACAAATAATCGATTAGAAAGGAATAATACTACGGCAAAACAAATTTTTATGAACCTTCCGGTTAAAGATCTCAAAAAAACTACTGCGTTTTTTTCTAAGCTTGGTTTTGCTTTTAATCCTCAATTCACTAACGGGAATGCCGCATGTGTGGTTATTGGGAAAAATATTTTTGCAATGCTGTTAGTTGAGAAATTTTTTAGTTCCTTTACTAAGTAAGAAATAGTTGAAACTTCGGGAAGCACTGAAGTAATTTTAGCAATCTCAGTTGAAAGTAGAGAAGAAGTTGATAAAATGATTGGTAACGCCATTGAAGCTGGTGGAATCGAACCTAGGGAATCTCAAGACCACGGATGGATGTATGGACGAAGTATTCAAGACATAGATGGTCATTTATGGGATGTATTTTTCATGGATGAAAGTGCGATGAAGCAAACAGAGCAAAATAAAGGATAGACATATGAATTATTTAATTTGGAAACTTCTGCATGTTGTCTCTGTCATAATTTTCTTGGGTAATATTATTACAGGATTATTTTGGGCGGCGCGTGCTCATAAATCCCGTGATTTCAATCTGATCGCAACCACATTCCAAGGTATAATTAAAAGTGATCGATATTTTACCTTACCGGGAATCGTAGGTATAACGTTGGCGGGAATTATCGCTGCTATTCATGGAAAGATTCCGATTTTAGGTACGGGCTGGATTTTATGGTCAATAATTTTGTTTTCAATATCAGGAGCAATTTTTAGTATCTACGTAGCTCCGCTCCAAAAAAAATAGCAAGCTATGCACTTACGGCCGACAACTCTGACAGTAGCTGGAACACTTATGAAACGATGTACAAGCAATGGGAAGCCTGGGGCTTTTTAGCAACGATAACTCCGGTTGCCGCAATGGTGATAATGGTATTGAAGCCCTCCCTTCCAGGATTATAATCAAGCCTAATAGGAATTTAGTTTCAAAATTGTTGAATGGAATCTAAGTATGGATAAAGTAATAACCAGAATTTGGCACGGAAAAACCAGGATTGAACATGCCGATGAGTACCTTGAATATTTGAAGATTTCAGGAATAAAAGATTATAAAAGCATACCTGGAAATTTAAGTGTGGAAATTCTACGCAGGAAAGAAAAAGATGTCTGCCATTTTTGGGCGATTAGCAAATGGGTTTCAGTTGAAAGCATAAAGCTTTTTACCGGTGAGGAGTATGAGAAAGCACGTTACTATCCTGAGGATGAAAAGTACTTATTAGAATTTGAAGAGGATGTAATTCATTGCGAGACATTTAATTTTTGAAAATCTGGAACAGTTTGATGCTTATTCCGCTTCCTAAACTGAAAACGTAATCCTAAGTGTTACACATTTAAACGAAATCAGATAAAACCATTTCTCATCATTCATATTAGCCGTTCAAATAAATGTTTAAACATTATTGTTGAAATTATTTCACTTTTCGTCCGAGAAAAATCCTATAATCTCTTTAAATGACAATTCAATGATTTAATGAAAACATTCATCTTGATTTTACTTACTTCAGCACTTACCGCATCATCACTGTTTGGGGCAAATGATTCTCTTAATAAAAAAAATATCGTGGTTAAAGCATATCGTATATCTGAATCAATAAACATTGACGGTATACTCTCTGAAGATATTTGGACATCACAATCAGGAGTTTCAGATTTTATTCAACGTGATCCAATAGAAGGAAGTAAAGCCACTGAACGTACCGAAGTTTTTTTGGCATATGATGATGAAGCACTTTATGTAGCAGCTAAACTCTATGATTCATCACCCGATTCAATTGTTGCAAGACTTGCACGCCGCGATGTTGAAACTAACGACGATCTTTTTGGTATTTTTCTGGACCCTCAATACGACAAACGGAGCGGATACTACTATGGCACTTCTGCAGCTGGAACTCAATATGACGGAGTTCTTTATAATGACAGATGGGATGATGATTCGTGGGATGGCGTTTGGGAAAGTAAGGCAGTTATTAATAATGACGGCTGGTACTGTGAAATGCGAATTCCTTTTTCTCATATGAGATTCAAAGAAAATGAGAAGCATACATGGGGAGTAAATTTTCGCAGAGATATTTCCCGGAAAAATGAAATTGATTATCTCGTTTACATACCAAAGAATGAACAAGTTTTTGTGTCTAGATTCTATGATCTAATTGGGATTGAAAATATAAAATCATCAAGCAGTATTGAAATTTTACCGTATGTAATTGGTAAAGCCGAATATATTCAGCATACTTATGGTGATCCGTTTAATGACGGTTCAAAATATTCACCGGGTATTGGAGGAGATCTTAAAATGAGCATTGGATCGAACTTAAAGCTTAATGCAACTATAAATCCGGATTTTGGACAGGTTGAAATTGATCCTGCGGTAATCAATTTAAGCGACGTTGAAACCTTCTTCTCAGAAAAAAGGCCGTTCTTCATTGAAGGCTCAACGATTTTTAATTTTGGTCAAGGTGGAGCAACTAATTATTGGGGCTTCAACTGGGGAAATCCAATATTCTTTTACAGCCGCCGAATTGCAAGAGTACCTCAAGGAAGCATACCCGACGCAGATTATTCCGACGTTCCGCTCGGAACCTACATACTCGGTGCTGCAAAGCTAACAGGAAAAATCGGTGGTAACTGGACAATCGGAACTATTCAAGCAATAACTAAAAAAGAATTGGCTGAACTTCAAATAAACGGGACTAGATCTGTGGCTGAAATTGAACCGATGACTTACTATGGAGTTTTTCGTGCACAAAAAGAATTTGCAGAAGGTAGACAAGGTATTGGAGGTATTGCAACTTTAACTGCTAGAAAATTTGATGATAATAGATTAAAAGATGAGATTAATAAGAATGCTTTTACATCCGGAATTGATGGGTGGACATTTTTAGACTCGTCCAGAACGTGGGTTTTTGCCGGAGCTTTGGGTTACACTAATATTTCCGGTACAAAAGAACGAATACTTGACCTTCAACAAAATTCCCAACATTATTTCCAAAGACCTGATGCTAAACAATATCGGCTCGATAGTAATGCAACCTCATTGACTGGTTACGGAGGGAGATTTGTTCTCAATAAACAAAAAGGAAATTTCTTCTTCAATTCCGCCTTCGGTTTCCTCTCGCCCGGCTTTGATGTTAACGATATCGGATTTTTATACAGAGCTGATATTATTAACATGCACGCCGGTGCGGGGTATTTTTGGAATGAACCAACAGATTCTTACAGGTATCTCGAACTTGGAGGAGCGTTATTTCAAAATCTAGATTTCGATGGTGTTTCAACTTGGAGCGGCATATTCCATTTTGGCACCCTTCAGTTTCTCAATTATAATTCACTTAATTGGAATTTAGGATTATATAATGAAAGTGTTAACAATAGACTGACAAGGGGAGGTCCTCAAATCTTGTATCCTCAAATGATGGAAGTGTATTTGAATGCAAACTCCGATAGCAGGAAGAGCTGGGTCGTAAGCCTTGATTTAGGAATAAGCGGCAGTTATGATTACCCATTTTCCTGGCAGATAGAAAGTGAATTAGAAATCAGACCCATGTCGAATATTTTATTTAGTATCAGCCCGTTTTATTCAAGAAATAACGAATTTTCACAATGGGTTGATGTTTTCGATGATCAAACAGCAACTCGCACATTTGGCAAAAGATATGTTTTCGCAGAGATGAAACAAAATACTCTCGGTGCAGGCATAAGGTTGAATTGGACATTTACACCAAAGCTTAGTTTACAAATTTATATGCAGCCGCTAATTTCATCGGGTGATTACAAGAACTATAAAGAGCTGGCAAAGCCAAGGACATATGATTTTAATCAATATCAAATTGATGAAGCGACTGAAAATCAAGAAGAATTTTTTGTTGATCCAGATGGAAGCGGTGCTTCACAAGGATTTGTGATTAGTAATCCAGATTTTAATTACAAATCTCTACGAGGTAATGCAGTCTTAAGGTGGGAATATCTGCCTGGCTCAGTTATTTATTTTGTATGGACTCAAACACGATCAGATGTAGAAAATATTGGCGAGTTCAGATTCAAACAGTCATTCAATCAACTGCTCGATGCGCATCCGGATAATATATTTCTCGTCAAGTTTACATATTGGTTGAATTTGTGAAGCTTCTTTATATGCTTTGAAATCAATAGAAAGCAGATGACACAGATTCAGCCAGAGGCGGACAGGTAAGCTGATTTCCGCAGATTAAAAACATTGTTAAGCTATCTCAACTGTGTTATTTGTGCAATCAACTTTTTCTTGGCGGTTGTTCCATAATTAATATCTTGTATTAACAGCGGATCGAGCAGGAGCTCGATCCCTACAAAAAACAAACCCAGTTCCTTACGTTTAAAAAAAGATATGCCAGATTTCGCATCGATTTTGCGTAACGAAAATCTGGCATATCTTTCTGAACCTTAGTAACAAAAAATCCATCTCCACAGTTCAACCTTATTAGCTTTTGAATGAGGTAATAAGGTTATTTTTCAATTGTAATTCTTTTTTACTAAGGTTAAAACAAAGGCAGATAACTAATTTTACTTTGTAATTTTTCTAGGCGGTATGAACCACTTCAAGAGCGAGGATTATTGGTTTTAGGGTTTAACCGTTTTTTAATGATTTCTTAATCTTAATCTTAATCTCAGTCAAAGCTAAAGGTTTTTATTTTCAAGTTCACTTCTTTATATTTCTCACCACAATAACTAATAACAAGGTTGCTTTTTCATGTCAAAAAGTTATGAAATCGCCATTTTAGGCGGCGGTCCAGGAGGTTATGTAGCTGCAATTCGAGCCGGTCAATTAGGATTTAATACTGTTGTGATCGACCATCAAAGATTAGGTGGAATTTGCCTTAATTGGGGCTGTATTCCTACCAAATCACTCCTAAAAAATGCTGAAATATTTGACACGATTAAGAACCACAGTTTTGATTTTGGAATTAAAGTAACAGGATTAGAGTTTGATTTTGCCAAGATCATTAAACGAAGCCGCGACATTTCAGACCGTATCACTAAAAATGTTGAGATGCTTGTAAAGAAAAATAAAGTTGATCGAATAAAAGGTTACGGAAAACTTTCTTCCAAAAATCAAATTGATATTTATGATGAAAGCGGAAAGAAAACCGAATCTATAATTGCAGATAAAATTATTATTGCAACAGGCGCCCGGTTAAAAATGATACCCACAATTCCTGTTGATAAAAAAAATATCATTACAAGCACCGAAGCGATGATTCTAGATGAATTACCAAAAGAATTAATTGTCATTGGTGCAGGAGCAATCGGAATTGAGTTCGCATATTTCTATTCCGTCCTCGGAACTAAAGTAACTGTTATCGAAATGATGGATACAATTTTGCCTGTTGAGGATATAGAAATTTCTGAAGCATTAGCAAAGAATTTTAGGAAACGAGGAATTGAGATTTTCAATTCTGCCATGGTCGAAAAAGCAGAAGTCAAAGGAAAGAAAGTAAAGGTAACCTTTAAGCATGATGATCAAACAAAAGAAGTATCTGCTGATAAAGTATTAAGCGCAGTTGGAGTAACCGGAAACATTGAAGGATTTGGATTGGAGGAATTAGGTGTTGAAATATTTAAAGGACACATTAAGGTTGACAAATCAACCTACGAAACGAACGTTAAAGGTATTTATGCAATAGGAGATGTAATTGGTCCGCCATGGTTAGCTCATGTTGCTTCAGCTGAAGGGATTCACTGCATAGAAAAAATAAAAGGACTACATCCGCACGATATTAATTACGATAACATTCCCGGATGCACTTATTGTCAGCCCCAAGTTGCGAGCATCGGATTAACCGAAGCAAAGGCAAAAGAAAATGGATACGAAATCAAAGTTGGTAAATTTCCTTTCATGGCAAGCGGTAAGGCATTTGCGATTGGTGAACGCGAAGGTTTTGTTAAGCTGATCTTTGATGCAAAGTATGGAGAAATTTTAGGTGCACATATAATTGGTTCAGAAGCAACTGAGATGATTGCGGAAATAGGAATTGCAAAGTCACTCGAAGCAACTGGTGAATCGATCATCAAAACAATTCATGCTCATCCAACATTATCGGAATCTGTTATGGAAGCAGCGGCTAATGCTTATGGTGAAGCCATTCATATTTAATGGAACACGGATTCAACGGATCATACAGATTAGAACTGATCAGTTCTGATCCGTTAAATCAGTTAAATCCGCGTTCTATTGCACTAAATTAACTTAATAATTTTGGATAGAAGAGTCTTAAAATATTGTGATCTAGGCTTGATTGATTACCAAGAAGCTTGGGATTTGCAGAAAGAAGTTTTTGATCTGAGATATAAAAATGAAATCTCGGATATACTTTTTCTTTTAGAACATCCTCACACTTATACTTTAGGTAAAGTCGCTGACAAAAATCATTTGATAAGCACAAGTCAATATCTTGAGGAAAATAAAATTTCAGTTTATGGTATTGATAGAGGGGGAGATATAACTTATCATGGTCCGGGACAAATTGTCGGTTACCCGATCATAAGTCTGATTGAATGGGAAAGAGATACGCATAAATATCTCCGTGCACTCGAAGAAGTTTTAATAAAGGTGTGCAGCAAGTTTGGGCTGGCTGCAACGCGAAATTCAAATTACACAGGTGTGTGGATTGAGAATAAAAAAATTGCCGCGATCGGTATTAAAGTGAGCCGTTGGATTACAATGCATGGCTTTGCTTTCAATGTGAATACAGATCTATCGCTGTTCCAGGGAATTGTTCCTTGTGGAATTACCGGCAAAGAAGTAACTTCGCTTCAGAAAGAACTCGGCAAAGAACTGGAATTAAATCAAATAAAGGAAATGATAGTTAAATATTTTATAGAAGTATTCGGTTATGGTTCATCGGAGAAATCTTCATTGAGTGAAATATGTTCATCATTAATTTCAAATCATAAGCAATTAGTTTAAAATGTCAAAAAAGAGTTTTCCCAAAGATAAAAATCAAAAATCGTTCTTAAAGGGAAACTTGTCATACAATTCCGTAAAAGATGATACAAATGATTCAAAGCCAATGGTAGAGAATTATTCTGATTCATTATCAAAAGAGGATCTGAAGAATGCCCTGAAACTTATGTTAGTCTCGCGCGAAATTGACAACAAGGCGATGAATTTATTACGGCAGGGTAAAACATTTTTCCACATTGCAGCGGCAGGGCATGAAGCAATTCAAACTGCAGTTGGTATGAATCTAAATCCGCAAAAAGATTGGTTATTCCCGTACTACCGTGATCTTACTTTGGTTTTGACTGCTGGAGTTACACCAAAAGATTTTTTCTTGCAGTGTTTTGCAAAAGCTAATGATCCATCAAGCGGGGGAAGACAGCTTCCATGTCATTACGGAGCACCCCGTATAAAACTTCCATCTCAGTCAAGCAACACAGGAACACAGTTTTTACAAGCCGTAGGGACAGCATTAGCATCTGTGAAAGAGGGAATTGATTCCATCACTTATGTAAGCAGCGGCGAAGGCACTACAAGTCAAGGCGAATTTCATGAAGCGATTAACTGGGCGAGCAGAGAAAAGCTTCCGGTTCTTTTCGTAATAGAAAATAACAGGTATGCGATTTCTGTACCAATATCGCAACAGACAGGTGGAGTTGGCGGGTCAATTGCTGAAATGATGGCTGGTTATGAAAGCCTGCTGCGTATGAAAATAGATGGAACTGATTTCGAGGAGTCACATAATTCTGTAAAAAAAGCTCTTGATTATTTAAAGAGTAAAAAAGGTCCCGTGTTAATTGAAGCTGAAGTTGTTCGTTTGCAGTCACACTCCTCATCAGATGATCAAAAAAAATACAGAGAGCATGAAGAGTTGGAAAAAGACTTGATGAATTGTCCTATCAACAAGCTTTCTCATAAAATGATTGCAGAAAGAATTCTAACTCAAGCTGAAATTGATAATATGAGAAAAACAGTACACGACGAAGTGGAAAATGCAGCAGATGAAGCATTCAAAGCAGCCGATCCGAATATCCATGAAGCTGAAAAGTATATTTTTGATGAAAGCGGATTCAAAGAAAAATTAGTTTACGAAAAAAATATTCCTGCCGGTCCCAACATTGTAATGGTCGATGCGATTAATCATGCATTACATGAGGAAATGGCAAGGAATGATAAGATGT
>Ga0154465_1243_pt1 | contig 10577 bp, 6 predicted proteins | sample RifGroC2_FD_105658 | JGI IMG/M metagenome (GOLD analysis project Ga0154465, IMG submission 105658) | Ignavibacteria bacterium GWC2_35_8
CACAAAAGTTTACAGAATCCGAAAGCTTTATTGCCCAAATTGAAAAAATTGATCCGGCAAATACTGATGCAAAAGAGCTTAAATACAATTTATTTCTTCAGCAAAAGCAATTTGAGGATGATCAATTATTTAATCTGCTGCAGAATGCTCGAAATTTACTAACTGAAAAAAAATGTGAAGAAGCTATTGCATCATTCAAAGATTATTTATTAAAAGCCCCAGATAACGAGAAGATATATTTTGAATTAGCAAACGCTTACGTTTGTGCGAGTGATTATTCAAATGCAATTAAGATTTACACATCCCTCATCGAAAAAAAATATGATTACGATTTAGTTAAGCAAAGAGCTAAATGGTATTTCTGGAAAGGTGATTCTGTAAATGCACTGAAGGAGTTCAAATCATTGTATGCTTTAAATAATGATGATGCTGAAGTAAAACTATTTTTAGGTGATTCCTATTTTAAGATGAAAGATTATTCGAACGCTAAAAAAATGTATTCTGAACTATTGACTGATTCTCCATCATCAATGCTTATTAAAACTAGGTTAAGCTGGCTACCCCAAGATTCCGAATTGGATGGATCGTTTTCTTCATTCATTTCAAGCTTCCCTTCGTATATTTTACTTACTCCCGAAGCATATTACTTCAAGGATAATTTAAGCTTTAAATATAATCTTCAAGGATTGCGGGCGGAACTTGGGCTTACGAAGTTTATTTCATTTGGAGGCTCAATTTACCGTGGAGATGTTTCTTCTGATTCGCTAAAGGAAAATTTTAATACGATAATTGCAAACTTGATTGTGATCCCAATAAAATCGATTACAGCGATGTTTTCTTTTGGTCAGACAAAATATCTGAATAATCAGAGCCAAAATGTTTCTGAAGTTTCTCTCAAATCAGAAATTAAAGATCGGTATTCTTTGGTTGGGCGATACCGCTCAAGCGATGCCCCTCAAACATTATATTCACCGTTTCTCATTGGTTCAGAATTAAGAGTCACCGACTACTCTGTTGAAGGTTCATATAACACCCCAACACAAATGGTTTTATCCGGAGAATATTCTTTCAAGAAAATAACCGATGATAATAAAAGTAATCTGCTTGTTTTAAGAATTGGCAGAAAGTTCAGCAGCGATTTTATTGCGGGTTATGAATACTATAATTTGAGTTACGATTTTGAAACCCCGCTTTATTATTCACCAGATAAATTTGAATCTCACGGCTTATGGGGAGATTTTAATATTATTCGTGATGAAGTGATAGATTTTTATATTGGCGGAAAAATTGGAATAGTACCCAACAATGATGTATTGATTAAAGAATTCAACTCGAAATTAGCGTTAAAACTTTTTGAATCGTTTACTTTACAAGGCCACTTAGTCTTCAGTGAGAATGCACGAGAGCAAGTAAATTATCGTTCAACCTCTATTTCATTAACGGCTTTTTGGGTGTTTTAAATTATTTCAGTTGAAAAATTATTGAATGTACTTGGCTCAGAATCGTATCTATTTTGCTTTATAGTTTCATTTTACTCTGCATTAATTCAAAACGTGACAGAGGATTTGTTTCAAGTTAGACACTTATTAGGGTTATTTCTTTTCATTGTATCTTTTATTAAGCTGGCACTATAATTGGTTTTTTAGCACTGAGGGAACGTTATCTATTTTATGGAAAAACTACGCCAAATTCAGAAAATTCCTTTCTTGATTGATGAGGAACATGAAAATGGTTCTGTAAAGGACACGGGAAAGCTATATTTGCAAAGAATGATAGTTAGCGGATTGTTGTCTGTTTTCTTGCTATTTATAATAATTTATACTCTTCCTAAAACAATTTTATCAGTAACCTCATTACTGGAATACTCCATAATTGTAAGCTTGGTGCTTTTTCTTATCATTCTTTTGGTAAGGTACTTTGTGATTTTATTTTTGGCTTACCTTTATGTGAATGAATACACATTTCTTGAAGAAAATAATTTTTCTCCGTTTGTATCAATAATAGTTCCGGTTTTTAATGAAGCAAAAGTACTTAAGCTATCGCTTCAATCATTGCTGGACTTAAATTATCGAGACTATGAAATTATTATTGTAAACGATGGTTCGACTGATAATACAAAAGAAATTGCTGAAAGTTTTGTCGGATACATGGAAGGGAAATTCAACCCAATAAAAATTTCTTTAATCAATAAAGAAAATGGCGGGAAAGCTACTGCATTAAATGTGGGGATACAATATTCAACTGCCGATTTTGTTTTGTGTATGGATGGCGATTCACAACTGTCGCCTGACTCACTTAAAAGAGCAGTTCGTCATTTTAAAGATCACGAAATTGGTGCAGTTGCCGGAAATGTAAAAGTATTTAATAGAAAAAGATTTCTGACGGATCTTCAGGCGCTTGAATACATTGAAGGATTGAATATGGCAAGAAGCGCCCAAAGTTTTATTCGGGCTGTTAATATTATTCCCGGACCAATCGGATTGTTTAGAAAAAATGTAATCATTCAAGCAGGATATTATTCAAGCGATACTTTTGCTGAAGATGCAGATTTAACGTTAAAAATCCTTGCGAAAGGATGGAAGATATACTACGAACCGAGAGCGATTTCATTTACAGAGGCACCATCAAGTTTTCAACAGTTGTTAAAACAAAGATATCGATGGACGAGGGGAATTATCCAATCAATTAGAAAACACAAAAGGTTGCTTGTAAATCCAACAATAAATTTTCGAAATACAGTCATTCTTTGGTCAATGTTTTATGAAGCATTGATTTGGCCTCCAATGAATATCGCTGCTCATTTGTTTTTCATAATTGCAGCGTTGGTATTTGGATTTTCATCTTTAATAATTTTTTGGTGGATCGGTTTAGCTCTGCTTGATTTTTTATCGGCTCTTTACTGCATTGTTGTTGAAAAGGAAGAAGTAAGATTGCTTCCTTACACTATAATCTACAGAATGTTCTTCATTTTAGTCATTGATATTTGTAAAGCCATGTCAACTACGGAAGAGTTTTTAGGGATTAAAATGACATGGGGAAAATTGGAAAGAACGGGCGCATAAATTTTTAAATAGCATCTGAGAGGTGAATCATGGAACTTATAACAATTTTGTCAACCATTATTTTAATTGCCACCATAAGCACTTTTATTTTATCTATTGGTGCCTATATCCTTTATAAAATAAGAAGTAGGAGAGAGCAAAAACCACTTTTGAAAAATGTGGGTACAACTAAAGCCGAACTGGTAACCGTTCGTGAACAAGAGGATTTTAATGAGGTTCGTCAACCGGCTGGAAGTTCAAATCGCCCTCGAGTTTTTTTCAACGATTTTGAAATGGAAATAGACGAAAAAGATATGAGAACTAACGATACAACAAGAAAAGTAAAAATTGAAAAAAAAGGTATATCAAAGTATAGAAAATACACTTCGGAGGGTTATTCATCATTTAATAAAGACCGCTCATCTGGAGATTTGCAGTGGAAGTAACTAAAAAGAAAGTAAGTTTGCTCAGGCAGAGCTTTCCTCTTTTTCTAGGTTTCATTATCGTTTTATTAGCGGTTGCAAATTTTTACTTAATTCTTCAAGGAGTTTATGGAATATTTACATCTGACGAATTAATACCAAACATTAATACTCTTCATACTTTTTTTACATCTCAAAAACAGAAGGTAGCAATATTAAATTCCATTTATACGAAAAATCTTTTACCAGAAGGCAGCACATGGCTCGAAGATAATTTGAAAACATGGGAAAAGTTCACAAACAATTTTGGCTATGAATATGAAATTATTTCTGATGATTTAATAGAGACAAATGGGCTTTCAGAATTTGATTTACTAATTCTGCCGGGATCAAAATCATTAAGTGATAAAGAAATAATCCGGATTAAAAAATATTTAGAACAGGGTGGAAATGTTTTAGCAACCAGCGGTACAGCATCTTACTCGAATGACGGGAAATGGAGAGGATGGAACTTCTTTTCTGAGGTTTTTGGAATTCGATTCGCTAAAGAAATTAAAAGCGATGAGATCTCAAAAGTGCATACAATTAGGGGTGGTCTGCCGTTAACAGCAAATATTCCAGCAGGTTATTCACTAAGAGTAGCAACTTGGGATCGTCCAATAGCTGCTGAGGTTTTAGAACCAAGATCAATTCAAGTGAGTTACTGGTACAATTATAAATACGAGGAAGGTTTAGTAAGAGAAGAAATTAAAAAGAGTGCAGGAATTGTTTATGGCGAGTATGGGAAAGGCAGATTCATTTGGATGGGATTTGAAATTAATTCTATCATCGGTTCGATAGATAATCATGTATATCTCGAACGTCTTCTTGGAAATTCGTTAAACTGGCTCTGCAGAAATCCAATTGCTTATGTGAGAGACTGGCCAAATGATTTTAATGCTGCTGCAATTTTTCTGCCTTACTTTGGAACTGATTTTTCCTCAACTTATGCTTTACTTGATATTGTGAAGAAAAAAAAGATCAGCCCAACTTTTGTGATAGATCAGGATCAAATTAGAAATGATAACAAGCACCAATTGAAACTTCTCTCACAATATGGAGAAATAATTCCAGCAATAGCTTTTGGATTTCCTTTTACTCTCTACGACACTACAAGAAATTTATTTGATTATCAAACACAATTTCAAAGCATAACAAGATGTAAATCTTTAATTGAAGAAATAGCAGCTAAAAAAGTTACTGGAGTTTTACCAATGTTTGGTCTTTATGACAAAAGCACATTAAAAGCTTTAACAAGTGCCGATTGTAATTACTTAATTTCAGATTCAATAAATGGTAATTCACTTCCTAAAACTTTGTCCTGGAAGAACCAAAGAATTATAGGAATGTATAAATCCTCCCGTGATGACAATGATATAATAGGAAATTTCGGTTTAACTGATTCCGTTTATCAATTTTACACATACCAGGAAGATATTGATAGACTATTATTTGAAGGCGGATTATATATGCTCAAGTCTATTTCTTCATATCAACTTCAGCCCCAAAATATTAATGTGATTAATAACGTAATTGACGATTTAAGAAAAAAGAATTATTGGATAGCAACTGCCTCCGAAATCAGCAGTTGGTTCAATACAAAAACTCAAATAGAAGTTGGTGTTAAGAGAATGGGAAGCAGGCGAGTAAGATTAACAGTTTCAAATTCGGGTGAAAGCATAGCTGAAAAAATTGAAGTTGATGCTGATCTATCCGAAATTATAAACAATATATTGCTATCCACAGAAATTATTGGAACGAAACTCCCAAAGTTTAAAAAACTAAATGGAGGCAGTCTAATTCGTTTAACGATTGACGAACTTAAACCTCACGAATCCCGAATATATTATATTGATTATGACAATACAAAAAATATTTAAGTATAATAACATCGAAACGATGAAGATAAATCTTGGTTATATATTAATATTCATTACAATCTTCTGCACCAATTTATCGGCCCAACAAAAAAAGATTGCCCTGCTTTATCCTCAAAACACAATAGCATTGCCAAGCGAGAATACATTATGGTTAACTGATAATTTTTATCGTTGGGAATTGTTCCTAATTCAGAATAAGTACAAGTACGAAATAATAATAGATGATGATCTAGAAGATGGTTTATCGGATGAATACACTTTACTTATTTTGCCCGCCGCAAAATGTCTAACCGAAAATGAAATTCGTTCAATAAAAGAATTCATGAATGAAGGAAATTCTATTTTATCAACTTTAGGGATAGGGGTTTTCGATCCTGTTGGAAAGTGGAAAGGTTGGGGTGATTTAGAACAAATATTTGGAGTGAGCTTTGTTTCCGAAATCACACAGAAGGAAGGAAGCAGAATTCATACATTATTTGGCGCAACTCCAATTTCCTCAAATATTCCTCCGGGTTTTCGTTTGCAAATCACTACTTACGATAAACCGGTTGAAGTTAGAATAATGTCAGAAAATACTTTCCCGTTAGGATACTGGCAAAATTCTATAATACCTTTTGAAGGAAAGAATAAGATTGATAACACCACTTCTGCTGTTTTTGGCAATTATGGAAAAGGAAATTTTGTTTGGCTCGGGTTTGAGTTCTCTGCCGTTGTTGGAGCAAAAGAACATCAGAAAACCTCCAACCAATTGTTCAAGAATATTATTCATTGGCTAACTGATGAACTTGTTGTTCAATTGGAAACTTGGCCAAACGGAAAACAAAGTGCTGCAGTCCTTTCATGCGATGTCGAATTCAAATTCAATTATATTAACAATGCATTAGATTTACTTGAGCAAGAAAATCTGCCGTCGCAATTTTACATTCTCACTGAAGCAATTGATTATCCAAGTTTTGAAAGATTAAAGAAAGTTGGCGATGTTGGTCTTCACGGAGATGATCATCTTTTATTCAAATGGCAAGATCACAATTCTCAGTTAAGCAGGCTTTCGAATGGGATCATTACTTTAGAAAAAGGAATGGGAAGAAAACCAATTGCATTTCGTCCGCCGGAAACCTTTTACGACAAAGTAACATTAGATGCTATGGATGCTTTGAGTCTAAATATCTTAGCTTCGGATAATATTGAAGATCGAGCTGTTCCTCAGTTCTTAGAAAGTCATCCTAAATTACTGGTTATTCCCAAAACCGGGTTTGACGATTATGATATCTTTCAAAGATTAAAAATTGAAAGCATCAATGAGCAAGCCAATAGATATATTTTGGACTTCAACAGAACTCATGAAGAGGGTGGCTTGTACAGCTTGAACTTCCATACACAAATGCAATGTCTTAAGGAATTTGTGGATGCTTTAATACAGCCAATTCAGGAAATTAAATCAAAAGATGTTTGGATAACTACACACAATCATGTTTATGATTGGTGGTTAAAAAAAAATAAACTTGAATTGAAGACAAAACTTATAGGAGATAAAAACTATATTGTTGAAATTGAAAATGGAGGCGAAGCAGATATTGATGATGTTGTGCTAAGCCTTTCTAAAAAGAATTTTTCCGATTTGAGTACAATTGAAATCATGCTGGATGGTAGAAGTCTTGATTATGCATCAGATTTTGTCACACAAAAAATTAAAGTAGCTGTTCCGGTCATTCGCTCCAAAGAAACAAAGCTAGTGAGCATCAGCTTTTAAAAATTCCTATCAAAAAAATCATTCTTATATCTCAATCACTGCTGAAACAAAATGAAATTTCCTGGAATTCTTTGTCAAAATACAACTTATACTTTGCTTAACAACGATTATATTCGAGAATTAATTTCTGAAGGATTAAGTGGAGAGATAATTAAAATCCTATCTCAAATAGAAGTCAACTATCCGTTTACTTTTCTCGAACAGGAAGGTATAAGACAAAAAATTGATAAACTTGATAATTTTTTCTGGATTAAAAATAAATTCGGCTTTATTGAAATAGTTAATCGAAAGCTGACTGAATATTTTAATACAGATTTTGCTCAGCTAGAGGGAAATCACGAAGAATTATTTTTTTCGGTTGAAACTCATCGAATAATAAAATCCTTTAATAATATTACATGTGAAACAAAGGAAGCGGTACGTATAGAAGGAATCAAATTTGTTGATAAAGAAAAAGAAGAAAAATTTAATCTGATCGACATTCCCATAATTGATGGAGAAGATACCGTTATTGCATTAATTTGCTTTTCGATTCAACCTAATGAGGAAAAAAAGAGTGAGATAGTGGAAAATTATCAGCAAAAAAGAATAAACCTAAAGCAATTCCCCTTTGTTGCAGCCATTCTATCAAATACCGGTTCTATAATTAAGATAAACTCAAAATTTCGGGAATTATATGGTGTCAAAAGTAATGAATTTGAAAATTCATTGATAAACGAAGTTTTCTTACCTAATTTTATTCGGATTTATAAGGATTTTATCGCTTCTAAGGAAACCGAGTTTGCAATCAAATCCTTAGAATTATTTCCAAATCAACCATATCCATTGTCTATTTTATTAGGCAAGATATTTGATGAAAATAATAAGACTGCTGCAATTATGCTCGGTGTCAAAAATGAAATAACCGAAGAACTTGTAGCAGAACAACAGAGCAATTTAGGTATGATAGAAAATTTAATTAGAAATAATCCGGATGCAGTTCTTATTTGTGATAAAGAGAACCTGAAATTCCTTGAAGTAAATGAGATAGCAATAAATCTCTATGGGTACAGAAGAGACGAATTCTTACAAATGGATCTCACTGATCTCTATTCTACTGAAGATATCCAGCTTTTACTGGATTCATCGAGCGCAAATGTAAGAGAAGGATCCTTCCAGGGACCGTATAAACACAAGAAAAAAGATGGAGCGATAATCTTGGTTGAAATGAGTCGATACAGTGTGAAATTTCAAGATCGTGAAGCTCATTTTAATTTAATTAGAAATATCACTGACAGGCTGGAAGTTGAAAAAAGAAATCAATCTTTTAAAACTGCATTTGATAACACAGATGACTTAATTTTCATTACAGATTCATCGGGTTTCATACAATCCATCAACCAACAGGTTACGAAAGTACTCGGTTTTACAAAAAATGAGTTGATAAATTCCTCATTTGCTTCACTTTCTTCTGATGAAGACAGAAGCCGCATTAATCTTTCAATTTTTCACTCAAACAAAAAGGGTGAATCTTCCATATCAATTAATCTCAAAACAGTTGATGGAAGATTGCTTACTGTTAATGTTATTGCTTCTCCAATTCTAGATTTCAGTAAAAAGATAGAATCATTTACACTGATTGGAAAAGTGAAACAGAATATTGTTTCTGCCGAATCGGAAGCAATAAATAAAACAGCGGAAGATTCTCCGTTAAAAGGAACAATAGGCTCAAAATATTTAGCAGATCTTTTCCATGAACTATTAACGCCTATAAATGTGATTTTAGGTTTTGCTCAAGATATAACCGATAGTATAGACAAGCCAACAGCTGAACAGAAAGAAGCATCAGAAATTATCAGGCAAAATAGGACCAATTTGCTTCAATCGATGAATGCAGCAATTGAATATGCTTCGCTTTCAGAAACACGATTGAATTTGTTGCCGGCTGAGACAAAAATCACAGATGTAATCGATCAATTACTAAAAGATGTTGTTGAATTAAAGGGTACTTTAGATGTTGAATTTGCTTATGGTAAAATTTCATCATCATTAAAATTTGAAACTGATCGACAAAGATTTAAATATTTCCTTTTGCTCCTATTGAAAATTACAGCCAAGCTTTCAGACCAGAGAAAGATTTATTTTTCTGCCTATGCACTAGATAAAGATTACTTTCTTGTAACCTTTAGAGATTTACAAACACATTGTTCAAAATCACTAGTAAACCAACTTAATAATATCTTCCACAGTAAAGAGATTATTCCTAATAAGGAGTTTGAAGTATTAAAAATCTCTCTCCTTGTGGCTCAAAAACTTCTAAAAATCTTAAAAGGAAAATTCCTAATCATCAGCGAAGAAAAAGATAAAAATGATTATGGTATTGTATTCCCGATTAATTATAGCAAAACGATAATTGAGGAAATTAATCAAGCAGATGGTTTTGAAAATTTTGAAAAAAAAGATGATATAAAAACCGCGACTTTACAACCAGAATCGGATAAAAAACTAAAAGTTAAATTAAATGAAGCTGATGAGTTAGCGGCGAAACTCCAGAATGAATTAAAAATCGAGGCTCTTCGTGAAAAGATTCGAAAGAGAGAGGCGCAGAAGAAACATAGAAGAATTAAAGATGATAATGATGATATTTTTAAAGAATCTGCTGACGATGAATTAATTGAGGATGCAGTTGAATATTTTGATGTGGACTTACAAGAAAATTTGGATGATCAAATAGAAGAGGAAGAAATTGAGGTCATCGAAACTTCCGCCCAAAAAGAAAAAGCTCCTCAACCTGCTGTAGTAAAACAAACGGACGAGAAGGTGGACATATCCAATCTCAGTTGTCTATACTTTGAAGATCAAATTGATTCCCAAGTTTTATTCCGTGTCCAAATGAAAGGATTAAAGAACCTGAATTTTGCAGTTAGTTTTGAGGAAAGTTTACCGCTACTTGACTCAGGAAATTATGATTTTATTGTTATCGATATAAATCTCCAAGGTTCGTACAATGGTTTGGACATACTCAGAATACTCCGTACCATGCCACGTTATGAAAATATCCCGGTATTTGCGGTTACTGCTTACGTTCTGCCAGGTGATCAGCAGAAATTTGTACTTGCCGGATTCAACGGATTCATCTCCAAGCCAATTTTCCGCGATCAGATGATTGATCATTTAGCCGAAGTATTTAACGAACCTAAACAATCTTAAATTTTCCGCACATCATTTTCTCTCTGACCAAATTCTTCTATTGACATATTCATTTATACTTTTTATTTTACCATACAAATGTATGGCATTTTAGATTAGGATAAAGATTAAGAAAAACACATTTTAATTTTTCTCTTCATCTTCATCTTCATCTTAATCTTTATCTTCATCCTAACCTGTAACCCACAAACCGAAGGTGTGTCATGGCTAAAGAATTAACAAAAATTCAGAGACAACTTCTCGATCATTTGATAGA
>Ga0154465_1001_pt1 | contig 9981 bp, 10 predicted proteins | sample RifGroC2_FD_105658 | JGI IMG/M metagenome (GOLD analysis project Ga0154465, IMG submission 105658) | Ignavibacteria bacterium GWC2_35_8
CGAATTTTCCCATAAAAGTTTTCCTCTCGTTATTATTTATTTTATCAAATGAATTAAAAATTTTATTTGTACTTGCTAAAACCGGTATCGATGCCAGAGATAATATAAATTTTCTTCTTTGCATTTTATTGAACATGATTCAATTATGCACTGAAAGATTCGCCGCAGCCGCAAGTTTTTGCAGCGTTTGGATTGTTGAACACAAAACCTTTGCCGTTCAAACCATCAGAAAAATCTAATTCAGTTCCCATTAAATAGAACAAACTCTTCCCATCCACAAAAAGTTTTATATCTTCTTGATTGATGATTGCATCTCCTTCTCTTGATCCAGCATCAAAACCTAATGTATAAGTTAAACCTGAACAGCCGCCGCCTTTCACGCCGACTCTCAATCCGTAGTTTTCAGGTATTTTATTCTCAGACATTATTCTTCGAATTTCTTTTGCGGCTTTCTCTGATACTTTTATTTCTGCATCATTTATTGTTTCATTCATAAATTCCTCTTGTATTTATGTTGTTAATTTCTATTTAAATGGATCACCAGGAACTTGAGTAGAAAATTCGGGATAATTAATTTTCCATCCAAGGTCATTCGTCCGAATAAATATTCCCTGTGATTCAAAATACATTGATAATTCTTTTACTATATTTTCGGATTTTGCATAAGATACAAAAATTCCTTTCTTCTCAAGATATCTTTTTATTCCATAGTGGAAATCTCTGAAAAAGAAATTTGAATTATGAAATAAGGGATATTTCGCCCTCAAAAAATTCAAGAAAATTGTTTGATCGTTTTTCAGTTGGACGAAATATTTGGAAGCTGATTTATCCATAATGTGATTGATTTTTTTATGTGTTAATAGTAAGAATTACTAGTGGCTAAAGCCAATTTTTCAGGTGTTATCTCATCATCTCCGATCTAAAGATCGGTGCTATTATTGGTCACGCCCTTTAGGGCATGGGTTATGATAAATAAAAAATATTTGGGTTTTAACCCATTAAATTTGGAACTATTAATTCATTTCATTTTTCATATAAGTCGGTGAGATTGAGCGAAGCTTTTCGACTGTCTCAACAACTCTTTTAATAGTATAATCAATCTCTTCTTCAGCATTAAACCGCCCAATTCCAAACCTAATAGAGTTTTTAGCTTGTTCAATCGAACACCCGACTGCTAATAATACATGACTCGGTTTAAGTGATGCTGAAGCACACGCTGCGCCTGAAGAAACTGCAATATCTTTCAACTCTAATATAAAGTTTTCTGATTTTATTCCGTCAATGCATATGTTTAGGTTATTAGCCAAACGATTGGTTAATGAACCGTTTAACTTTACACCATGTAATTGAGAAACAATACCTTGGTACAATTTGTTCCTCAATTTTTCAATTCTTGTATTTTCATTTATTAAAAGTTGATTAGATATTTCCACTGCTTTACCAAAACCAACAATTCCAGGAACATTTACTGTTCCCGACCGATAACCATTTTCGTGGCCGCCGCCAAGCATTTGGGGAATTATTTTAATCGGTTTCGGCTTCATTTTAATGAACAGAGCACCTATTCCTTTTGGTCCATAAAATTTATGAGCAGTAAATGACACGAGATCAACATTATTTTCTTTCACATCGAATGGAATTTTCCCTATTGCTTGAGCTGCATCTGTATGAAAGAGTACATTGTGTTCGGAACAAATTTTGCCAATCTCCGTTATGTTTTGAATTGTTCCGATTTCATTGTTCGCGGTCATGATGGAGACTAAAATCGTATCTGGTTGAATGCTTTCTTCCAGATTTTTTGTTGAAACAATTCCATTCTGATCAACTGGAAGAAAAGTAATTTCAAATCCGACTTTAGCAAGGTAAGAGAGAGTGTCCAAAACTGCAGAATGTTCGATCACACTAGAAATAATGTGTTTGCCTTTGGAGAAATACGTTTCAGCAATGCCTTTAAGAGCTAAGTTGATTGATTCAGTTGCACCACTAGTGAAAATAATTTCTGAAGGTTCTGCATTTATCAGTTTAGCGATTTGCTTTCTTGCCAAGTCAACAGCACTTTTTGCTTCCCACCCGAATGAATGATTTTTACTTGAGGCATTACCAAACTTCGTCAAGAAATATGGTTTCATTGCCTCAAAGACCTGAGGATCCATCGGAGTTGTTGCGTGGTTATCTAAATAAATTGGAAGTTTCATAAGATTAATTTCATTTGTACTTTATTGAATTCATAAAATTAGAAGAAAAACTCAACCCCCTGCCCCTTCTCTTACTAAGAGAAGGGGAAGAAGGGATGAGTTCTTAATATTTATAACACAGATGATCTGAATGATTTTTCTTAGTTAAATGTTTCTTGAAAATATTTATGAGCAAAGTAGATAAATCAATTGGAAAAATCAATGAATAGAATTGACCTAGAATCCTAGAAGCGCGATAGAATTCTTAGCGAAATTAACTATTGGAGTGAAATATAATCCGAAAAGAAATATCGGAATGAGCATTGCAAGAAGAACAACTGTATCAGCTATGCCAATTGTGATTCTTTCTCCCTCAACTTTTGGTTTTGTGAGAAACATATGTTTCAAGACTCTTATATAATAGTAAAGTGAAACAACCGTGTTAAGCAAAGCTATAATTGCAACCGCAATCATCTTTGCATCTACAAGTGCAATGAAGAGGTAAAGTTTTGCAATGAATCCCGCCGTTGGAGGTAAGCCGGTAAGTGAGATTAAAAATACTGCAAGTGAAACTGCAAGGAGCGGCGTTTTGTAAGCGATTCCGTCGTACTCATCAATTTCTTCACTGCCGATTTTGTTAGCAATTAACATGACAACAAAGAATGCTCCCAAATTCATGAACAAGTAGATTAGGAAGTAAATTAAGATTGCCATAACACCTTGATCTGAAAAAACTGCAAGTCCCAATAGCATGTAACCAGCATGAGCAATACTTGAGTATGCAAGCATTCTCTTGAGATTATCCTGCCAAAGTGCAGAAAAATTTCCGAGTGTCATTGTTAAAATTGAAATCATGATTAGGAAACTCTTCCAATCAATAACTCCAAGAAGTTGCCAATAACCATCTTCGCCAATTGTTTGGATGAATGTGACTTTGATGAATCTAATCAACAAAGCGAAACCAGCGGCTTTACTTGCTATTGATAAATAAGCTGTGATTGCTATTGGTGCACCTTCGTAAACATCCGGGGTCCAGAAGTGGAAAGGTGCAGCAGAAATTTTGAATCCGAATCCGGTGAAAATCAATATACAAGAAATGATCAATGCCAATGGTTGGAAAGCACCATTCTGCAAAATTGTGTTAATAGCGTAAAGATTTGTAGTTCCCATAATACCGTAAAGAATGGAAATGCCAAACAGCATAATACCTGAAGCAGTGCCGCCGTAAATAATATATTTTAATGATGCTTCACTGTTTCTCAGTGATTGTTTTGTAAAACCGGCAAGTACATAAGATGATAATGAAACAAGTTCGATGGATAGATAAATGAGAATTAAATCCGCAGAACTTACCATCAGCATCATACCGAGCATCATACCGAAAATAAGCGAGTAATATTCACCGTGTCGATCAAATACTTGCTTAATTTCAATTGATGAGATTGAGAATAAAACAATAAAGATGGATGAGAGAATGATTATCAGTTTAAAGTAATTTCCAAAGGAATCAACAGCTATCAAACCGAAATTGCCAATGTTATGTTGTACAGAAGCAAAAGCCGAAGTTCCGAATTGCTGGGTGACGAAATATCCGGTAATTACCAATCCCGCTAAAGCAATGTAGGGAAGAACTTGCTTATTCTTTTTTCCTAAAACTAAATCTACAGTTACTAAGATGGCTAAGAAAATAGAAACTGCAACTTCAGGTTTTAGATACTGAATACTGTCAAAAATATATTTTAAGGGTGCTTCCAAGTTTATAACAAATTAATTCGTTTTATAAAGTTTGTAATTTTTTCTTGCCGTGTTACTATATTAAAATTTAATTTTCGGCTAAAGCCGAATTCATTCCATTTATTTTTCAACGCCATAAATGGCGTTGCTAGTGAAAATTTATGTATCACAAATCATTCGATTTATAAATGGAAACCTTATTTAATACTTCCGAGAAATTTACCAGACTCACTTAGGAATTGAACCATTTTATTAACTGAGGTATTCATCAAATCAAGCATTGCTGAAGGATAAATTCCCAAGAAAATAATTATTAAGCTTAACGGAACAAGCATAGCATATTCTCTCATGTCCATATCAGTAAGTGTTGCCCATTTCTCATTTAACTTGCCGAGATAAATTCTTTGAAGAGTCCATAACATGTAGCCTGCACCTAAAAGAATTCCTAGAGTTGAAATAATTGCAATTACTCTGATTGTTTCAAAGCCAAAACTTCCGAGGAATACAAACGCCTCCGAAATAAAACCGCTTAATCCAGGTAAACCAATTGCTGCAAAGAAAGCGAGAGTTGTAAACCCTGTATAAATTGGCATTTGAACTGCTAAGCCGCCGAAACCATCAATATCTCTGGTATGCGCTCTATCGTAAATAACTCCCACGATCAAGAAGAGCATTGCTGTTATTGTTCCGTGATTAAACATTTGAAGCACAGCACCGGAAATTCCCAGAGTGTTTAACGATGCCATTCCGAGCAAAACAAATCCCATGTGAGAGATTGATGAGTAAGCAATCAGCTTCTTAAAATCTTTTTGAGCCATTGCAGTTAGCGCACCATAAATAATATTTATCATGCCGAACAAGGCGATGTACCAAATTAGTTGTTTTGTGATTTCGGGAAACATTGTATAGTTGACTCGCAAAATTCCGTAAGTTCCCATCTTCAGCAAAACACCGGCAAGAATAACGCTTATTGCAGTAGGTGCTTCAACATGTGCATCGGGCAACCATGTGTGGAAGGGGAACATCGGAATTTTAATTGCGAATCCAATGAACAAACCGAGGAAGGCAATGAACCGTAAATTGTCTGGATTGAATGGGGATAGTATTCCATCAGCAGAATAGTTGGCAGGATCCATCATCGCAATCATGTTAAATGTAAATACTTTGCTTCCATCAGCTAAAGTTTCGGTAGTACTAAAGTATAATCCGATCACTGCTAGGAGAATGAATACGCTTCCCAACAAAGTGTAAAGGAAGAATTTTATAGCTGCATATTCTTTGCGAGGGCCTCCCCAAATACCAATTAAAAAGTACATCGGGAGAAGCATCAATTCCCAGAAAATGTAGAAGAGGAAGAAATCTAATGAAACAAAAACTCCCATCATTCCGGTATCGAGTAGAAGGAACATTGCAAAATATCCTTTAACGGATTTGTTTATGCTGAATGATGAAAGCGTTGAAATAAAACAAATGATCGCAGTTAAGAGAACTAAAGGAACACTCAATCCGTCAATTCCCAAGTAATAATCAATCTTAACTCTTCCAATCCAGGAAAATCCTTCAATATCAATCCATCTGAATTTTTCTATGAATTGAAATGAACTTGCATCGAACACTCCGCCTTTGGCGTAATTAAAACCTGCAAGAATAACAATCGCGAGAATAACTTGAATGCTTGTTATGAGCAGAGTTAAACCTTTAATAATCTTTTCCTGGTTTTTAGGAATGAATAAGATTATCACCATCCCCAAAATTGGAAGAAGTGTTATCCATGAAAGAATTGGAAAGCTTGCCATTTTACTACCTAGAATGACTTAAATAAAAATAATAGTATCAATAACGAAAAGATCACGAGCACAATGTACGTTTGAACTTTTCCTGTTTGAAATTTTCTAAATAAAAGACCAATAAAACCGCTGAAATAAGCTGTGAAATTAACGAGACCATCAACAACACCGTTATCAAATTTTCCGCTTACCTTTGAAACTCCTCTGGTGAGCGTTGCTGATCCATTAACAATTCCATCGATGATTGTGTTATCAATCCATCTCAAAAAATTACTGAATGCAAGAGTTCCTCCAACAAAAACAGAATTGTAGAATTCATCGAAGTACCATTTGTTGTATGATAAATTATAGAGTGGTTTAACCTTTGCTGCTAATTTATTGGGATCAAGTTTTTTCCATTGATAAAACAAAAAGGCGAATAAAATTCCTAAACCTGCTACAAAACCGGATAAGAATATTGTCGGAACATGTGCAGAGTGCATTGCGTGAGTATATTCGTGTGAGAATGTTACTTCTTCTTCCTGCTTTACTATACTTTCTTGTTTCTGTTCTTCAACCATAAAAGGATAACGGGCTGACTCAGGAACTGAAAGTGTTGGTGCTTTAACCCATTTGGATAATACCCAACCTGAATCGGCATTAAACGGATTTGGTGTGTACCAAATAAAAATTGATAGGCCGGAAAGAAGAACCAAGGGCATAATCATAAAGAAAGGAGATTCATGAGCATGATCGTACTTCTCTTTGTTTTTCGGTTCACCATGAAAAGTTAGAATTACTAATCTAAACATATAGAATGCGGTTAGCATAGCGACAGTAAATCCAATAAAAGTAAAAAACCAATTCCCGGTAAGTGATGTGTATGCTAAAGTGCCTGCTAAAATTCCATCTTTACTTAAGAAACCTGATGTTAATGGAATACCAGACAACGCAAGTGTAGCTAGTAAAAATGTTGCATAAGTAATTGGCATTTTCTTTCTTAACCCACCCATTTTTTGAATATCCTGCTCATGATGCATCGAGTGTATGACCGAACCTGAACCAAGAAATAAGCATGCTTTGAAAAATGCATGAGTAATCAGATGGAAGAATGCAAAGACATAAGCGCCAATTCCCAAAGCCATTATCATGTAACCAAGCTGACTTACAGTGGAGTAAGCTAAAACTCTTTTAATATCGTTCTGAGTTAATGCAATTGTTGCTGGAATGAATGCCGAAATTGCACCAATTATAGCTATGATAAGTAAAGCATCTCCCGAAAGAATAGGGAAAATTCTCACGATGAAATAAACGCCCGCGGCAACCATTGTAGCTGCATGAATCAAAGCGCTAACAGGAGTTGGACCTTCCATTGCATCCGGCAGCCAAACATGAAGAGGGAATTGTGCAGATTTTCCAATTGCTCCGCAGAATAAAAGTAAACCGGTAATTGTTAACCAAAACTCGCTATTAAAAGGTAATTGCCCGGCAGCAACGGCATTAAAAATTTCCTGGAAAGAAAAAGTTTTATATGTAACAAAAAGTATTAATATTCCAGCAAACATTCCTAAGTCACCAATACGATTAACGATGAATGCTTTTTTTCCTGCATCGGAGGCGGACTTTTTCTCAAACCAAAAACCAATTAAAAGATAAGATGATAATCCAACCAACTCCCAGAAAATATACATCATTAAGACATTGTTGGTTACAACTATTCCGGTCATTGAGAAAGTGAATAGTCCTAAGTAAGCAAAGTATCTGCTGTATCTTTTGTCGCCTTTCATGTAATCAATCGAGAACAGATGCACAACCATACTGATTAGAAATACTGTGAAGTTCATGATCACAGCAACGTTATCGAGCTTAATTCCGAGCTTAATAATTATTTCACCAAAGAAGGGAATAATTCCCAGATTTATCCAATTAAATTCTGATACAATATCTGTATCTAAGTAACCTGATAACTTATTATAAAGTAGAACAACGGAAAGGATAAATCCTAAAACAATCAAAACATTCTCGATTAAGAATGCCCATTTGAAATTCATTCCGGTAAAGAGAGTTAGAACGAATCCTAATAGGGGAATGAATAAGATTATTACTGATAAAGTGATTAAATCCATTATTAAAATTTATTTTACGAAATTATTTTTTCTGAACATGCTCTAACCCCACGATTTATCGTCTGTACTGAAAATTTTGCCGTCATGCTGAACTTGTTTCAGCATCCCAATCTGCATTCTGATGAGACCCCGAAACAAGTTCGGGGTGACATGTTCGTTTATATAAAATTTATTCTTTAAGCCGGTCTATTTCATCAACATTAACAGATGAAAAAACTTTATATATATTGAGAACGATCGCAAGTGCGATTGCTGCTTCTGCAGCAGCAAGCACTATTACAAACAAAGCCATCAGCTGACCTTGAAATCCAAAATTTCCATATCGTGCAAAAGCAACAAAATTAATGTTTGCAGCATTGAGAATTAATTCTATTCCCATTAGAACCATCACTGCATTTTTCCTGGTTACAATTCCAAAAATTCCTAAGGAGAAAAGAATTGTGCTGACAAATAAATAATGATATAAACTTACGGTTACCATAAAATAAATTTCCTATTTCCTCGCAATTGATGCTGCACCAAGAAGTGCAATTAACAATACGATTCCCAGCAATTCAAACGGTAATACCCACTCATTCATTAAAAGCTGTCCCAATTGAAAAGTGGTTGCCGGGGAATCTTTAACATTGAGATTCAGCCAGTTTGTGTTTAATAGTACAGCGAGTAAAAATCCACCAAATATTCCAACACCAATTGTGGCAGGCAGGATTTGGAATACTCCTGTTTTGATTTGAACATTTGTGATTTTGTTCGTTAACATTACACCGAAGATCATCAGAATTAAGATGCCGCCGACGTATACTATTAGTTGAACAATCGCAACAAAGTCAGCTCCCAGCAAAGCATAAAGTCCGGCAATTCCAAATAGTGTAAAGAGCAAAGAGAAAGCAGAGTAAACAATATTCCGAACGGTTACAACCAAGTATGCCGAAGAAATTGTAACAAGTGCAAAAAGGTAAAATATTATATCGTAAAGTGTCATAGTTAGCTTACCTTATTTTCTCCTGGATTATCAGCACCTGGCGGAGGCGTTTCTGTTTTAACTTTCACCTCTGGTTTAGCTTCTGGTGTTGCTGGCGGAGTCACCGGTTTCTTTGCTGCTTTCTCGGCAGCTTTTTCAACTTCAAATTTTTGGTAATTAAGTTTTTTCTGTTCACGTTCTTCCGGAGTGAGAGTTACGAAATCATAAACCAAATCATTGCGCTGGAATTCAGAGAACTCATAAACGTCTGTCATGTAAATACATTCTGTTGGACATGGAAAAACACAAAGCTGGCAGTAGCAGCATTTTGCAAAATCAATATCGAACTTAGTGACCCATAAAGCTTTTTTCTTTCCATTTGAAGTTTTACCCAAGTCTTCTGTTGGAAGTCCTTTTACGGTTTCAATTTCAATGCAGCTAACCGGACAAGCCCTAGAACACTGATCGCATCCGATGCAATCATCCATATTCACATAAAGCCGGTTTCTTTCTCTTTCAGGTAATTCAACTCGAACACTTGGATATTGAATTGTTACTGCTGGAACGAACAAATGTTTAAAAGTTACCTTCATGCCAATTGCCACCGTTGACAATCCGATCCAGATATTTAAAAAGTATTCTTTCATTTTGTGATTATCATTTTCTTCGAAGCAATAAAATTATTTGCTTTAATCTGATAAATATAAACCCCGCTTGAAAGATTACCAGCGTTAAAATCCAAAGTGTGACTACCTTGACTTTTTGGTTCATGAATTAAAGTTACAATTTCATTACCAAGAATGTCAAACAGTCTTAATGTTACTAATGCATCTTCCTTAAGTGAGTATTTAAGCTGAGTTTCAGGATTAAATGGATTGGGATAATTCTGATACAAAAAATATTTATTCACATTCTGATAATTTGAAGTTGTCACGTTGGTTACCACCATGTTTCCCCATTCCGGGGTTTCGCTCTCTCGCATATTAGTGGGTATTTGAATTACAGCAAGGGACAGAACATCTAAAACGAAAATTTTAAAATCAGACTCAAAAACTATCTTTTTGCCATCTGGTGACCAAGAAAGAGTCGCATATTTTGGCTCCAAATTTAAGTTTGTCAATCTTCGGATATTAACACCAGTTGTATCCATCAAATATATTTCGAGTTGTTTATTTTCATGGTTTGAGAAAAAAGCTATTGTGGCTCCATCCGGCGAGTAG
>Ga0154465_1126_pt2 | contig 9827 bp, 7 predicted proteins | sample RifGroC2_FD_105658 | JGI IMG/M metagenome (GOLD analysis project Ga0154465, IMG submission 105658) | Ignavibacteria bacterium GWC2_35_8
CATTATGGACAAAAGGCGAAACATCGGGTAATTTCCTTTTAGTTAAAGAAATCCTTCCTGATTGTGACAACGACTCGCTTATAATTTATGCGGATCCCATCGGACCTGTTTGCCATACGGGCAGCCATTCTTGTTTTCCTTTGGATAATAAAGGAATTAATTTTTTAGAAAAGCTTAGCGAAATAATTAAACAAAGAAAACATAAACTTCCAGAAGATTCATACACAGCACAATTATTTAAAGATGGTTCGGATAAAATTATTCAGAAAGTAGGGGAAGAAACAGTCGAAGTAATGATTGCCGCAAAAAACAGAAGCAGGAAAGAAATTATTTATGAGTCAGCCGATTTATTATTTCATTTGATGGTCATGCTGCAGGATCATGATATTGAGTTGGGTGATGTTGTTGCTGAGCTTGAAGCAAGACACCCAAATTTGTACAGATAAGTGAAAGTCTGTACATTTGTGTACATATAACTAAGAAGGACTACGGTTGAGGACGATAAATTTCACTGAATTTAGAAATAAAGCTTCTACAATTCTTTCCGCAGTTGAAAAGGGAGAGATTATGATAGTGATGAGACATGGAAAACCAATTGCGAAAATAACTCCCGCAGAAAATCCTATTGAAGAAAATAACCTCTGGAAAAAACCTGCCTTGAGACATGTAGTCAAAAGGATAAGTTTATCTTCTACGATTTTAGAAGAAAGAAGCTCATCTTAGATGATTTATTTCTTCGATTCATCAGCCTTTGCAAAAAGGTTTATAGAAGAATCTGGCAGTGATGAAGTAGAAAACTCTGTCGTGATTCCGATTCTATAGCACTAAGCAGCATTTGTTTTCCTGAAATTATTTCTGCTTTAGCCGGCAGCGATGAGAAGGCAGCATCTCTCGAAAAGAATATTCATTAATAAGAGCAAGAATAATAGAGGAATTAGAATATGTTGAAATTGTAAATGTTGTTCCGGAAGTAATTGCTAAGACCATATCGTTGTTGGAAAGATATGATCTGCACACTTTAGATTCAATTCATGTTGCCTTGGCGACTGTTTTTAAATCAGATTTTTTTATTACATCCGACAAAAAAAGGCAGTAGAAGCTAAAAAATCCGGTTTGAAAGTGAAATTTATTAAGTAATCCTGGGCACTAAAATTTGGCTGACTTGGCTGTTAATCAACTTCATCTTTTCATTTTTAGTTATATTAAGACTTCAAAATCTGTATAATATTAATTCGACGATTATTTTGATTAAAGAAAAAGTTCTTGTCACTTCAGCCCTACCATATGCAAATGGACCAATTCATCTCGGTCACCTAAGCGGAGCATATCTTCCGGCCGATATTTACGTTCGCTATAAAAGACTAAACGGTGACGATATTATTTTTATCTGCGGCTCAGATGAGCATGGCGTTCCAATTACAATTAGTGCGGACAAGGAGAAAGTCTCACCCCAAGTAATCATTGATCGCTATCATGAAGCAAATAAAAAAGCTTTTGAACGCTTCGGGATGAGCTTCGATAATTACTCGCGGACAAGTCTTCCAATTCATCATGAAACAGCGAAAGAATTTTTTCTTGAGTTTTATAATCGCGGATTGCTATCCGAAAGGAAATCGCTCCAATTCTTTGATGAAAAAGCGAATATGTTTTTACCGGATAGATATGTGGAAGGAACATGTCCCCGTTGTGGAAATAATGAAGCCCGCAGCGATGAATGTGAAAACTGCGGTTCTTTGTATGATCCGTCAGAATTAAAAAATCCCAAAAGTAAAATATCTGGTGGAACTCCAACTCTAAAGGAAACGACCCACTATTATTTTCCGCTTGGTAAATATCAACCTGCATTGGAAAAGTATGTTAACGAAATGAATGAAAAATATGGTTGGAAGGATAACGTTCTTCAATACTGCCGCGGCTGGTTTAAAGATGGATTGAAAGATCGTGCAATCACTCGCGATTTGGATTGGGGAATAAAAGTTCCTGTTGAAGGTGCAGCAGGAAAAGTAATTTATGTTTGGTTTGAAGCGGTGCTTGGTTATATTTCATCTGCTAAAGAATTATCTCAGCAAAGAAATCAGCCCGAGCTTTGGAAAAAATATTGGTTCGATCCCAAAACAAAGTATATCGCATTTATTGGAAAAGATAATGTAGTTTTTCACACAATCATTTTTCCTGCAATCTTGATGGCATGGAATGAACCAGGCAGAGAGCAATATTGTCTTCCTCAGAATGTTCCTGCAAATGAATTCCTAAATTTTGAAGGAAAAAAATTTTCGAAGAGCAGAAATTGGGGAATTGATGTAGAAGATTTTCTGAATTTATTTCCGGCTGATCTACTGAGATATACTTTAGCGGCAAATCTGCCTGAAAATAGAGACACTGATTTTTATTGGAAGGAATTTCAGCTTAGAAATAATTCTGAGCTTGCAGATATTTTTGGAAACCTGATCAACCGGACTTTTACATTTGTTCACAAGCATTTTGAAGGAAAAGTCCCTCCTCGAAATAAAATTGAAAAGATTGATGAGGACATGATTGAGCTTGCTAATTCTTACCCACAAAAGATTGCAGATCTATTAGAAAATTTTAAAGTGAAAGACAGCGTTCTTGAAATTATGAACCTGGCGAGAGCAGGTAATAAATACTTCAATGATTCTGAACCGTGGAAAACTATTAAATCCGATAAAGATAAATGCGGAACTACAATTAACATTTGCCTTAACACAATTTATACTCTTGCTGAATTATTCTATCCCATAATTCCTCTCTCTGTGGAGAGGTTATTCAAAATGTTGAATACCGGTCCAATCAATTGGAATGACAGCGGAAAAGAAAATTTGAAAGTCGGGCACAAGCTAAATGATGCGGAAATTCTTTTTCCTAAGATTGAAGATGACGTAATTGAAAAGCAAATTGAAAAACTCAAAGGTTCAAATATGAATGAAGTTACTTCTGAAGAGCTTATTACTATCGATGATTTTATGAAAGTGCAGCTAAAAGTTGCTGAAGTTATTTCCGCTGATCGAGTTGAAAAAAGTGAAAAACTATTGAAGCTGAAAATAGCTTTGGAAAATGAAGAAAGACAGATTGTTGCCGGCATTGCAAAAAGTTATGCACCGGAAGATTTGGTTGGGAAAAAAGTCATTATCGTTGCAAATCTTAAACCCGCTAAATTAATGGGGCTCGAATCCAAAGGTATGATTTTGGCTCTTGAGACAGAGCCAGGAAAACATGAAATTATCACAGTTAATTCAAAAACAAAAGCTGGAAGCCGGGCTAAATAATTCCTATTCAAAAAACAATTTAATTCAGTTCTATTAAGTGGTATTTATTTTCTTAAATTAGAAACCGAGAATTTTCAAAAATCAATTAAAATCACTTTAGCGAAGTAACAGAGGGCTGTTTCTGTTCAAATTTTGGCTGCGGGAACTTCAACTTACCTTGATTTTCAGGCACTCAATAACTAAAATTGTCCGCTAAAAATTCTTAAACTATTCCAAAGGGAGACATTTTCCATGGTTACTCGTGCAATTATTTATTTCTCATTCATACTTTCATTTCTATTTATCTCTTGTTCACCTAAGCATTCCGAAATTGTTCTAGCTGAACTTGGCGGCTCAGAACTTAAAATGGGAGAATTTGAAGAAGCCTACATTAAAAATGCCGGCGGTTTGGATCAAGCAAAAACAGACAGCTTGAGCAAGTTAAAAAACTTTCTTGATCTTTATGTGAATTTTAAAATGAAACTTCGGGATGCCCAAGTAAGAGGTTATGAAAATGATTCTGAGCTAATGAATGAACTTTACGATTATAAAAAGAAAGTCGGTGTTACATTTATTCTTGAAAAAAATATTGTGGAACCTGGAGTTCAGGATTTGTACAACAGGAGAAAATGGGAATTGCGTGTAAGTCATATCATGATTCGTCCTGATTCCGCCGGCGAAGAAGCAGCAAGACTTAAGACAGCTGCAATTTTGGACAGTATAAAAAAAGGTTCAAGCTTTGATGAGTTAGCAAAGCGAAATTCACAGGATTATTATTCCGCACCTTTAGGCGGAGATATTTTTTATGTAACATCAGGATTTTTACCCGTTGAGTTTGAGGATGCATGTTACAGAACTGCTGCCGGAAAAGTTTATCCGGAGGTTGTAAAGACAAGATTCGGCTATCACATTATCAAAGTAACAGAAAAAAGAGAGAGAGTTCCTAAAATCAAGGCAAGCCATATCCTTGTCGATTTTAATAATGCCGATGGAGAAATGGATACTATTACAGCCAAGGCAACCATTGATTCTGTTAAGATGATGTTGAGTTCAGGGGCTGATTTTGCTCAACTTGCAGCTCAATATTCTGAAGATCCAGGTTCAAAAGATAAGGGTGGAGATTTAGGTTTCTTTGAACGTAGAATGATGGTTAAAGAATTTGATGAAGCTGCTTTCAATCTTAAAGTTGGTGAGGTTTCCGATGTTGTTAAATCAAATTTTGGTTATCATATAATAAAGCTTACCGAAAAAGCGTCTTTGCCATCACTAGATGAAGAGCGTGAAAATCTGAAGAAAATTTATAAGCAAACAAGATATCAAGATCAGTACGATAAACTTGTTGACAGTTTGCGAAATAAATATTCTTACAAAGTAAATGCACTGTCTTATTCTTTATTTGTTGAGAAAAGTGATTCGGTAAAAGTTGGAGATGAAAGTCCTAAGCTGGAAGAAATAAATGATACACCTCTTTACACTTATGCAAATCAAACTGTGAAAACTTCGGACTTCTGGCAAAAGATGGGCGCATCTCAAGATTTTGTGAATAGAATTGTTACCTCTGATTTGCTTAGAAATGCAATCAAAAAAATAAGCGGTGAGGATCTTCTTGAGCAGGAAGCTTTGAATCTTGAAAAAACCAATGCATCTTTTGCATCGCTGATGGAAGATTACAAGAACGGTATTTTTATTTTCAAATTGCAAGAAGATGAAATCTGGAATAACATTTCAATCGATAGTGTGAAGCTTTATGACTTTTATCAAAATACAAAAGAAAAATATGTTTGGCCTGATAGAGTTAGCTTTAGTGAAATTTTTACCCGGAAAGATTCGTTAGCGCAAGCTTATCTTGCTCAATTAAATTCTGGTGCTAACTTCGATACTTTAGCGTCTAAATTTACAGAAAGACCCGGCTTCAAAGAAAAAGCAGGGAAGTTCGATTTAGTGGATGCCAAGTCCACACAGTTGGCTCTGGAAGCGGATAAGCTTATAAATCCCGGGACATATTCTTCTGTAATCAGTAATGCCGGGGGTTTTTCAGTATTACGTCTTAATTCAAAAGAAGCATCGAGAATAAAAACTTTTGAAGAAGCAAAAGCCGAAGTTTCCGGAGCATTTCAGGAATTCGAAAGCAAACGGCTTGAGCGTGAATATCTTGATAGTCTTAAAAAGCGGTATAACCCGGTCACTCATTATGATAAACTCGAAAAAGCTTTTAAGGAATAGTTTTTTCTTATCTGCACTGGTAGCAATATTTTTTTTCGGATGTAATAAAGAACCGGAGACAAAAAAATATATCGCACGGGTTAATGATGCTTATTTAACTGAAGAAGACGCTAGTGAGTTAGATTCTTTATTCGAACGAGGTTTTTCCCGCAACGAACTGATAAAAAGATGGATTGAAAAAGAGCTGTTGTATCAAGAAGCTATGAAAACAGGTATTGCTGATAATGATGACTTCAATCGAATCATAAATAATTCACGTCGTGAACTTGCTTCATCCATGTTGTTAAATTCGCATTTGGAAAATAAGTTAATGAAGCCGGATGATTCTCAGCTTCATGAGTTTTACAATGTACACAAAAGTGAATTTAAGATAGAAGAAAATGTTTATTCCTTCAACTCAGCGTCGTTCGATAATGAAAATACTGCGATAAAATTCCGAACTAAATTAATTGAAACAAGTTGGGAAGAGGTAATTGAAAATTATTTGGAGGACAAATCGCTGATTGATTATAAAACAAGCAATGCTTTATCCAAAGCAGAGATCTATCCCATTCAGCTTCTTAATTTAATTGAAGAACTTAACCCTGGTGAAGTAAGCGTTGTTTTAGAAGAAAATGCCGATAAATATTCGGTCGTTCAGTTATTGCAAATATTTCGGAAAGGAAGTTATGCGCCATTCGAAATAATTCGTGAAGAAGTTGAAGCAAGATTCATTGCAGATAAAAGAGAGCAAATTTTTAACGAGTACGTTGAAGAACTTTATTCAAATAATGAGATTGAAATCAAAGAAAAATAAAATCATGAAAAAAATAATTCTCCTTGCATTTCTTTTCAGTGTTAGTTCTTACTCACAGGAAATATTAGATAAAATTGTTGCCGTTGTTGATAACGAATTCATCCTGAAGAGCGAACTTGAGTTCCAAACGAATATGGTCGCCGCCCAACGGAAAATCGATCCAAATTCTCCCGATCTTCAAAGGCAAGTTCTAAATGCAATCATCGAGGAAAAGCTGATATATGCTCAGGCAAATTTCGATTCCATAATGGTTTCTGATGAAGAAATTGCAAGCAGAATTGATTATCAGCTTAATGTTTTCAAACAGCAATACGGCTCAATCGAAAAAGTTGAACAGATGTATGGAATGAGCATCGAGAAAATTAAACGTGAGCTAAGAGATGAAGTCCGAAAAAGCTTGATGATTCAAAAACTTCAGGAAAAGAATTTTGCAACAGTCGAGGCAAGCAAAAGGGAAGTCGAAACATTCTTTAGCACTTACAAGGACAGCCTGGGTGTAATTCCCGAGAAAGTTAAGATTTCACACATTTACAGAAATCCAAAAGCATCTGCTGCTAACAAAGATAAATATCGTCAATTTGCAAGAGCGATCCTTGATTCAATTAAAAATGGATCTGATTTTGCAGAGATGGCTAAAAAGTATTCTGAAGATCCCGGAAGTGCAGTTCAAGGCGGAGATCTTGGGTTTGTTAAGCGAGGAGTATTTTATCCTGAGTTTGAAGCGGCAGCTTTTACTTTGGAGGCAAACCAAATTTCGGATATTGTTGAATCGCCTGTCGGTTATCACATAATTCAAATGCTTGAGAGAAGAGGCGAGTCGATTAAAACACGCCACATCTTAATCAAAATTAAACTTGATGAACAAGCTGATTTAAAAACGATAGGATTCCTAACCGACGTTCGTGACAGCATTGTGAGAAAATTCGGAAGCTTTAGTGATTATGCAAAAAAATATAGTGAGGATAACGATACAGCTCCATTCGGTGGTGACCTCGGTACATTTTTCATCGGTCAGATTGATAAACAGCTTTTAGATGCAGTTGCTAAGCTTAAGGAAGGTGAGATTGGTTTCCCGCGCCGCATTGAATACTCCGAAGGCAATTACGGTTATCACATAGTTTATCTTGAAAAAAGAATTCCACAGCACTTAGCAAATCTTGATATTGATTATCCGGAAATTAAAAAGCTTGCTGAAGATTATAAGAAACAGAAGAAGTACAGCGAATGGATAGAAAAGCTTAAAGAAAAAATTTATTGGGATGTTCGTATTTAATTATTGCAATATTATTAACTCACGTTACTCAAAAAAGTAATTCGTTAAGAGATGACATCTTTAAAACTGAGTTGAATTACGAACAATGAGTATAGAAATAAAAAAATTTGAAGTAATTATTTTTTCGGATAAAAAGATGTCATCTCTGAACATGTATAGGGTGACTTATCAAATTATTTTTAGGAAATTATTTTGAGCAATACAGATCGGTCAGTAGATGATGTTCAATTAGCCGAAAGACTAAGTGAAAGTGTAAAGAAAATTAAAAATGAGATTGCAAAGGTAATCGTTGGTCAGGATGAGATAATTGATCAACTATTAATTTCTCTTTTATCCAGGGGGCATTGTCTTCTTGTTGGTGTTCCAGGATTAGCAAAAACCCTTCTCATAAAAACTTTGGCTGAAGTTATTGATCTCAAGTTCAACAGGATACAGTTTACTCCAGATTTAATGCCAAGTGATATAACGGGAACAGAAATAATTGAGGAAGATCAAGTAACAAAGAAAAGAAATTTTAAGTTTGTTGCCGGACCCATTTTTGCAAATGTAATTCTTGCAGACGAAATCAATCGTACTCCGCCCAAAACTCAAGCGGCTTTGCTCGAAGCAATGCAAGAGCATAAAGTTACAACTGCGGGACAAACACACACTTTATCTGAACCGTTCTTCGTTCTCGCAACTCAAAATCCTATTGAGCAAGAAGGAACCTATCCTTTACCGGAAGCGCAGTTGGATAGATTTATGTTTAATCTTTGGCTTGATTATCCTTCGTTTCAAGAAGAAGTTAAAATAGTACAGACAACAACGAGCGGCTACTCACCTAAGCTCAACAAAGTAATTTCTGCTGAAGAGATAATTGAATTTCAAGATTTAGTTAGGAAAGTTCCGATTGCAGATAATGTAATTGAGTTTGCAGTTAAAGTTGCCAGCAGAACGCGTCCATCAAATGATGGAACTAATTCGGTCGGTCAATGGATAAGCTGGGGCGCAGGACCAAGAGCATCGCAGTACATGGTTCTCTCAGCGAAAACCCGAGCGGTTGTTAGCGGAAGATTCACACCTAACATTGATGACATAAAAGCATCGATGATTCCGGTTCTTCGTCATAGAATCATTACCAATTTTAATGCTGAAGCCGAAGGAATTTCTTCGTTAGACGTGATAAATAGTTTGATGAAGGAATTCGAGTAGGGCAGACATTCTTGTCTACCAATTATAAAGAATGCTTTGCTTTAGATAGCGACAAATGTCGTAATAGTAGGTAGGCAAGAATCCGCATTTGGCAGATTGAACTGACAATAAAAAACTCTAGCTAATCAACCAACACATTTTTCCCGTTGCTTATTAAAAATTAATTGCTTACCATTCCACTGTATTTTTTAGGAGTTATTTGTGAAGGTGCTTCTAAAAATATGGTGTTATAATTTACATGGCGGTTTACTGCGGCTGGAGGAAATTATAACAAAAAATTCTCCATTCTCTCCTAAATCCCAATACATATCTGCTCATAACTTCATTTTCTCTTTCACGCTTCCACATGATAAAATTTAGGTGGGAGTTTAATGCGATGAAAAAATATTTTGTTATTGTCTTTATTCTAATTCCTTCAGTGATTAGTGGACAGTGGTTCTGGCAATATCCCAAACCGCAAGGTAATACACTGCGAGATATTTTTATATTTGATTCAAGCAAAGCAATTGCGGTAGGCGATTTGGGTACTGTTATAAAAACCTATAATGGGGGTGAGAGTTGGGATGTACAGCACCATGCAGGCGGGACAAACATTGATTTATACAGTGTTCATTTTACAGATACATTAAACGGCTGGGCAACAGGCGGTATTTGGTTTGTAAATAAAAATGTTTTACTTAAAACAAATGATGGGGGGCAGAATTGGACTGAAGTCGCAACTGAAACGGATTTACCTCTTAATGCAGTCTATTTTGTAGATGCTGATACCGGTATTGTTGTAGGTGAGGACGGGATAGTTTTACGGACAACCGACGGTGGTAGTAGTTGGGATACAAGAAAAATGGATGTTTATATTGGCTATTATTTAGACATATTCAGATTACTTGCCATAACTTTTACTGATAAGCAGACAGGCTGGATTGTTGGTTCCGGGTATTATGGGAATCAAATTTTTAAGACAACCAACTGCGGTAGAACGTGGGAGTGGAACCCAAATATTATTATACCAAGATATTACGGTAGCATAAATGATATAAGCTTTGTAAATAAGAACAACGGGTTTATAACTGGGGATATGGGT
>Ga0154465_1245_pt2 | contig 9755 bp, 9 predicted proteins | sample RifGroC2_FD_105658 | JGI IMG/M metagenome (GOLD analysis project Ga0154465, IMG submission 105658) | Ignavibacteria bacterium GWC2_35_8
GGGCTGAAGCTACAGACTTAGCTCTTGCTGATACTCTGTGGAGATACTATCAGATTCTATACGGTGTAAGCGGTATTCAAGTTGCGAATAGCAATATTCCAAGTAATTTTTCATTGGGACAAAATTATCCGAATCCCTTTAACCCAGCTACAACAATTTCATTCAGTGTTCCTCAAAGATCTAATGTTAAAGTTGAGATTTACTCGATTAGCGGCGAACTGGTAAATATAATTCTCAATGATGAATTGGATGCCGGAAATTATAACCTTACATGGGATGCAAAATCCGTAGATGGTTATGATGTATCAAGTGGTGTTTACATCTACAGAATGATAGCAAATCAAAATGTTGTAATGTCTAAGAAAATGGCGTTGGTGCGATAATGCCAAATTCTAAAAAGTATTAAAAATGAATTATAATGGGGAATGAAATATTAAATACGGTTATCGTTGTTCAAAAAATAAAAACCGTGTCAATAATAGTTATCCTTTACATTTCTACAGTGATAACTTTGTTGAACCACATGAATGAAGCACATTACTACTGGTATTGTAACTTCGTGTAACTTTGCCGGGCTTAGACCCGGCATGTTTATTAATTCTTTTTAATCAAACTAATTAATTGGATTACTTACATGAGGTTACCATGAAAAAAATATACGTTCATATAGTTCTGTTTCTCGTAATTTGCATTACTTCAATATGTAACGCACAAATTACTAGAGACCAATGTTACCTGTGCCATTCTAATCCCACCCTTCAAAAAACCATTACTGTATCGGGTGGAACAGAGATAATCCCGCTTTATGTTGATTCACTGCAGTACAATAGCAGTTTGCACCATGCTCTGGAATGCGTTGCTTGTCATACTGATATCAATTCAACAAATTTATTCAGTCATACCTTGTCTAAAAACTATGGTAGTTGGGCAAGATTTTCAAAAAGCGACACTACATCAAATGGAGACGGATCACCAAGAACCAGAAATTATTACACTGCCGCTTCGATGTCCTGTAATAAAAGTGGCTGCCATCCAACCAAAGCAGCGTATGATACATCTAACCACCACCAAATTTGGCGACTAAAAACATCTAAAGTAAGAATGATTAATGGTGAAAATGCTGGTGAGAATTATGATAAAACATGCAGTCGTTGTCATGCAACTTGCGCAACTTGTCATTTTAAAGCGCAGTATATTCAGAAATATAGCGGAGATTTAATTTCCATTTGGGATAGTCTTCACACTTATGGCGAAGGTCCTTTTCCAAATGCTGCTGCAAAGAGTGAGTGGTCGATAGATTGGACAACAAACGTCGTATCGCACAACTTCTGGACGAGCAGTAACTTACAATCAACTAATGATATATGCAGATCATGCCATATCGGTTATTACAGGCCACCTGTCAGTGGATTCATAATGGAGACACCGCCTTTTACTAAAGCTAAAGCAACCAATATTAAACGTCATCCGCAGTATTATGAATCACTCCTAAGTTCGAATCACCAAACACTAAACTGTGCAAATTGTCATGTTGATGTTCACTCATATCCTGGTAGAAAATATGATTGGCAAGTTGAAGGTGATGTAAAGTGCCAAACTTGTCATTCTCCAAGTAATCATTACCCACAGCATACAACGGTTGATTGTATTTCATGCCATGCAACCGGCTTTGGCAGATCGGCAGGTTTGGGTAACGACGTCCATGATGTTTTCAGATGGACCGAAAATAATCGGGTTAGACCTTTAGCCGTAAAATATAACGAGGGATTAAGCTGGTATCCACATAATATTGAAAAACCAGATCCCACTACATCATGTGCGGAAAAATGTCATTATGAGGGAAATCTGATCGGTGCATACGTTGTGCCAGTTGAATTAATTTCTTTTACAGCGCAAGCAGACAATCGAAATGTAATTCTTAGATGGATAACTGCAACAGAACTAAACAATAATGGTTTTGAAATCCAAAGAGGAGTTGAGAATAGTGATTTTGTTACTATTGGTTTTGTTAGAGGCTCTGGAACAACAACAACTCAGAATGACTATTCTTACACTGATAATGACCTTGTCGATTCAAAATATTTCTACAGATTAAAACAAGTTGATTTCAGTGGAATTTATGAATATTCGAATATCGTTGAAATTGATGTTAGAGATTTAGATGAATATGCGCTTGAGCAAAATTATCCAAATCCTTTCAATCCAACGACTAATATTGGATATGTTCTTAAGGAAAAAAATGATGTTAAACTCGTTTTGCTTAATGGAATAGGAGAGGAAATCGAAGTGATTGTAAATGAACAGCAAGATAAAGGCTATCATAAAATAGCATTTGATGCTTCAAATTACCCAAGCGGCGTTTATTTCTATAAAATCAAAGCCGGTGTTTATATATCCGTGAGGAAAATGCTATTGATCAAGTAATCGGGAGTAAAGTCATAGAGTGTCCTCTACTATGACTGCCTCGTATTACGGAGCCGTCATATTTATTTATGGCGGCTTTTTTTCATTCACTTTACAGATTTATTTTTTGTCATGGATTTGATAATCATTTCAGCTACAGCACTTATAGCATCACTGCTTACATTTTTTACCGGCTTTGGATTGGGAACAATTCTAACTCCCGTATTCGTAATTTTTTTCCCGGTTGATATTGCAATCGCTTTAACTGGAATTGTACATTTACTCAACAATATATTCAAGCTTGTATTAGTAGGAAAGGAAGCAGATAAAAAAGTAGCGCTTAGATTTGGCGTTCCTGCAATTATTGGTGCATTTATTGGCGCTGAATTAATGATTCGCTTATCTGGATTCTCACCATTTTTCTCATACCAACTATTCAACAAAGAATTTTTTATTTTTCCTATCAAAATCATTATCGCAATTTTGATGATATTCTTTGCACTCATGGAAATTATTCCAATGCTTAAAGAAATTAAATTCGATTCAAACAAACTTTACATTGGTGGGATCTTAAGCGGCTTCTTTGGTGGTCTTTCCGGCCACCAAGGCGCTTTACGCAGTTCTTTTCTTCTTAAAGCGGGATTAAACAAAGAAGCTTTTGTTGCAACCGGTGTTATTATTGCTTGCCTTGTTGATTTGACACGGTTATCTGTTTACTTTTCTAAATTTTTATCTGTAGGATTGAGCGATAAAATTCACTATTTAGTTGTGGCAATCCTTTCTGCTTTTATCGGAGCTTATTTTGGTAAGAAGCTATTAAAAAAGTCTACCTTGAATCTTGTACAATTCCTAGTTTCTGTTTTTATTATAGTGCTGGCTTTATTGCTTGGCGCAGGAATTATTTAAAGTCGACTCTACTTTTCATTAACTTTTCCGAAAATTTTCCCATCTTCCAACTTGGGAAATTACATTTTTATCTCAGCACCTAGACCTTTGATTTGATAAATCGTCATATGTCCAGTTACTAAAGTTGAATCGAACTCTTTACCTGCATCCTCTGCCATATGCAAGAAATATTCTTTTGCTTCCACTTCGTCAAGCTCAATTGAATAAACAACTCCTTCAACCAAAGCAGATTTACCTTTTGCCTTAACCGGAAAAATAATATCGCCGTCTTTCACTTTAATTTTTATTTTTTGATTAGGGACATCGCTCGCTATATCCATCCAGCATCCTGCATCAGTACAAACATCAAGAACATTACCCTCGACAAGAACTTTCTTTCCGATAAATTTATTGGGTGTGCTCAATATCTCGGATATTTTTATTTTTTGATTTGCTTTTATCTCCGCACCAAGCTTTTCAATTTTTTCCGATGAACAGCCAACAACAAAAAATAGCAGCGAGCTGATAATAATAAATTTCGTTTTCTTCATAATATCTCCGTTTAATAATTAAGGGTTTAGTTATTCAAATTCAATAAAAACTTCTTGATTCAATTCTACTTTTATTCCTGGAATATCCGAAACTATTTTTTTTACTTCTTCAAAGGAGTCCGGATTAAATTGTTTAAACTGCTCAAGCTTATCTTTATCGGATATTAGTTGCGCAAAATCTATATCAAATAATGTTACGGTGTTACCGTCAACATGCGTTGCATTAGTGCTGGTAATTTTACCATCAACACGAATCTCAATTTTCGCTTTCATATCTTTCATAAACTTGATCATACTCTCAAAATCTGATGAATCAGCTTCAACATTTGTCTCTGTTGTGTCATCAGTTTTCGCTTGTTCAATACTTTTTTCATCTTTTTTAGGTTCATCGGGCAGCTTAAACTCTATTCTATTAGGTTTGCCTTTTATGAATTTAAAAAATACATACTCGGTTGTTGTTTCACTTCCATCTTTGGGTTCAGCCATCGGCATTTCGTCCGAAGGATCCTGGTTTACTTTAACCTGATTGAGATTCTTGAATTTATAAATTGCCTTGTAACCTTCCTTTTCTTCTGTAACAATGTTTTCCATCGAAATAAACTCAATTCCTTCACCAAACTCAGAAGTTTTTGCCTTTATTTTTTCTTCCTCGAACAGATTAAATTCCTGCTGAGGTTGTGTAGAATCTCCAAAGGAAGATGCGAATTCCCTAAACATATTGATGATTTCTTTTCCCACAAAAATATTTTCCTCAACTAAGCCGGAACCATCTTTCTTTACAGTGATAACAGTATGCATCTCAATACAGCCGGTGAGAAGAATTCCTATGACAACAGCCGTTGATAATTTCAAAAACCAGTTCATTTTAAGTTTCCTTTCTTTTTATAATCCATTTCAGATTAAAAACATTTTTTTTCGTCGAACCGCTTAATAACCTATACTAACCTCACGATTAATTGTGGAGGATAATACCTGTTTTATGTATGACATAATCCTAAATTCTAAAATTCAGGGCTAAAGCCAAAATACTATAAGATATTCGCTAACCCCAGTCTTAAGACTGGGGTTAAACCAATATATGAAAACCGTATGGACTTTAGTCCATTTTTCACAATAGATTACTTGCCAACTCAGCAAGCTCCGACCTCTCGCCTTTTTCTAGATTAATATGAGCATAAAGTTTTTCACCTTTAAAGTGATCTATCAGGTATGATAAACCATTGGATTGAGAATCAAGATAAGGATGATCAATCTGATAAATGTCACCTGTGAAAACAATTTTTGTTCCTTCGCCTACTCTTGTAATGATTGTTTTTATTTCATGCGGAGTTAAGTTTTGTGCCTCATCCACTATAAAGAATATCCGCTGCAAACTTCGACCACGGATATATGATAATGGCTCAATAACCAGTTTTTCATCTTTAACAAGATTATTTATCTGCTGATGCTGTTTATCATTCTCACCAAATTGATCTTCAATTACTCGCAGATTATCCCACAATGGCTGCATATAGGGTTCTATTTTGCTCTGTACATCACCCGGTAAAAATCCTATATCCTTATTGCTAAGCGGAATAATTGGCCGTGCAATAAAAATTTGTCTGAAACTTTTTCTTACTTGAAGAGCACTCGCAAGCGCTAAAAGAGTTTTACCTGTCCCTGCTTTACCTGTCATAGACACAAGAGGAATATTATTATTAGTGAGCGCATCAACCGCAAAAGTTTGTTCGGCGTTTCTTGGCTTTATTCCATAAACTATATTCTTATCAACTTTTCTAAACTTGTCCTTATCTTGATTAATACAAGCAAGAACCGAGCGAAATTTATTTTTAAATATATAATGCTTATTTGGAAGAATTTCACCTTTTATTTTTTTAACTATTTCTTTAGCATTGACGTCAAAGGGCGGTTGAAAAAATTTTATTAGAATGTCATCATTAAAATCTTCAACTATTTCTTTTCCGCTGTAGAGGTCTTCAATATTTGTAATCCGATCGGTGGTATAATCTTCAGCAAGAATACCAAGCGCTTTTGCTTTCATTCTCAAGTTAACATCCTTCGTAACAAGAATAACCGCAGAACCATTTTTTCTTTTATTGAGGTCGAAAGCAACGCTCAAGATTCTATGATCGGAATTATCTTCTTTGAATATATCTTTTATCTCAGGATTGAGCCCTTTCGAAATTGCAATGCTGACTTTTCCAAAACCTTTGCCCATAGAAATTCCGCCATCGAAAAGTGCTTTACCAGTAAGTGAATCCAACGTTCTGGCAAATTCTCTTGCGTTAAGATTTATTACCTGGCTGCCACGTTTGAAGTGATCAAGTTCCTCAATAACCGGAAGCGGAACTACAACATTATTTTCCTGGAATTGTCTGATTGAAGTTGCATCGTGAAGTATTACATTCGTATCGAGAATGAACGTTTTGGGAGATTTTCTTTTTGCAGTAGCGATTACTCAAATCCTTTCAATGTTTTTTGAAAATATGAGAAATTTGTGAGTGAAATAAATCCTCGCGGGTTTCCATTATAGTTTACTTTTCCAAAAGAGGATCTAACAGCTGAATTCCTTCGATCCAATCAAAATCTTTTGTGTTGTGGGTTACTAGGGTGAGGTTGTTTTCTAAAGTGGTGGCTGCAACTATTGAATCAGCCAATGATATTTTTCTTAACTGTCTAAGCAAAGTGGCTCTTTTAATAATCTCCATCGAAATAAGATGCACATCTGAATTGTTGAAGAACTCTTCTAAATATTTTTGTTCTTCTTTATTAGTAAAGTTAAATCCCAAAACTTCAATAACACTTACAAAAGAAACAGAAGGAACATTCTGCTTTATAAATTCACGCAAAACTTCATTATTGGGCTTAGAAGCATAAATAATGATATTACTATCTAAAAGGAAAGACATTTTATCTATCTAGAGTTCTGTCTTTTCTCATTTCTCTCTGCCACTCAGCTGGATTTTCAACTGAAGATATCACACCTTTTAGTTTAGATAGATTTTTTAAAGAATTATACATGGCGATACCTCTGGCAAGGTTTTTTTTATCACTCGTTTTAACAGTAATCTCCACTGATATTTCCTTACCGGTTTCAATTTCTTTTGGTGGAGGCACAAGCCAGCGAATGGTATTACCGGTTATTATTGCTTGATATGTTTCTGACATTTTAATCCTTTTCTATTCTTGCTGGAAATATATCAAAACCATAGGGGAATAGAAATACACTATAAATGCATTTACAACCCATAAAACATACTACCTAAACCTCCGAGGTTTGCCTTCCCATTAAGCTAAGAAACCTTGTAGGGTTTAATTATCGACGATGAATATTTTGAGAGATATTTTCTTTTTAGTGCTGATTGCTAATCCCTTCTTATTTTTTTTCTAACCATCACAAAACTATTTAGCCCGGACAAGATACGAGGGCACATCATATAAAAAATTGTGTAATAACTCCATAGAAATGTCATAGATACGACTCAATAGAAATGTCAGTAAACTAGGCAATAAATTTAGGGTTCTCAAAGCAAGGAGAATCTGAAAATGGAAGGAATACTGACAATGAGTCAAAAGGAAGTAGACAGAATAGGGGTATTAAGCAGCATAGAAAGCGATAATCTAACGTTAGAAGAAGCTGCCGGAGTTCTGAAAATAAGTTCCAGACAAGTCTACCGGATAATTAAACGATTAAAGCTGGAAGGAACGAAAGGAGTAATCCACAAGCTGAGAGGAAGAACATCTAACCGGGGTTACCCGGAGGAACTGAAAAGAAAAATAACAGATATATACAGAAGAGAATACTGGGATTACGGGCCAACATTATTTTCTGAGATGTTGGTTGAATACCACAATATTTCAGTAGATCACGAGACAATAAGAAAATGGTTAAGACAACAAGCAATAACAACATCGCTTAGAAAGAAGAGACCGCATAGAAGAAAAAGACAAAGAAGAAGCTGCTATGGAGAGCTGCTACAGTTTGACGGGAGTTACCACGATTGGTTCGAGGGGCGAGGAGCTGAGTGTTGTTTAATAAACTGTGTAGATGATGCAACGGGCAAAGTGTATCTGAAATTTGTATTATCAGAGAACACACATGATGTATTGTTAACTATGTGGGAATACGTAAAGAAGAACGGAATACCAAGAAGCATCTATACCGACAGAGGCAGTGTTTACTATGCTGAGGGCAAACTGACAGATTTCGGGCGAGCAATGAAGGAATTAAGCATAGAGATGATATTTGCAAAATCGCCACAAGCAAAGGGAAGGGTTGAAAGGTTTAACAGAACGCTGCAAGATCGACTTATAAAGGCATTAAGGCGGGAAGGTATATCGAGCATAGGTGAAGCGAACAAATATCTCAAGGAATTCTTTACCGATGAGTTTAACGATAAATTCTCAGTTAATCCAGAACTTCCAGACGTACATAGATCAGCAAATGGTTATCAGTTAGAGAAAATATTCTGTTACAAAACAACGCGACAAGTAAGGAATGATTATACGATAAATCTGAATGGTGGATACATACAATTACTCAAAGGAGAATCACCATTACCAAGGCCAAAGCAAGATGTAACAGTAAGCCGATGGTTGAATGGTCAGATGCATATATATTTTAACAAACAAGAAATAGCATTTGAGGAATTGAAAGAAAAACCGACTAAGAAAGGATACAAGATCTACAAGCCACCGAAAGATCATCCATGGAGAAAATGGAATCAGAAGATGGCAGATGATAAAAGAAGGAATTCTTTAGGTGCAGCATTAGGGTAACTCCAGTCGGGCTACGCCCTCCTTCCGTTACCCTAATGCAACACATTATGTGTTAAATAATTATGTTAGCTACTGACATTTCTAAATAGTTCTAAGTACTGACATTTCTATATAGTTCTAAGTACTGACATTTCTATTGAGTTAATACAATCATATAAAAAATTGCTCCAATGAATTGCTACTTCCCTCTCTTTAACATATATTTGAAAAAAAAATTTTGAACCTTTGCCAAAGATAGTTTTATTACAACCATTACTCGTATTTGAAATAATTTTAGAGTCTTACAAGCGTAGCCACTCAACGAGTGGCTATTTTTTTGATCTCACAGGTAAGTTAAATAAAATTTATTCTAATTGTCACACTGAGCTTGTCGAAGTGTGACCGTCAGTCTTCGATAGGCTCAGACTGACAATATTTTTGAAATTACATTTGATCATAACTTATTAAATTTATCTTTACACAGAACAATGGCAAAAACAAAAGCAAAACTTATTCTGGAAGATGGAAGCGAATTCATCGGCGAAAGTTTCGGATACCAGAAATCCACAAACGGAGAAGTCGTCTTCAACACGGGAATGGTTGGCTATCCCGAAACAATGACCGATCCATCATATCGCGGACAAATATTGGTTTGTACTTATCCACTAATTGGTAATTATGGTGTGCCGGGAAATGAAAAGGAGGATAATCTTTATAAACATTTCGAATCCGACGCTATTCATGTTAGAGCTTTAATTGTTGCCGATTATTCAGAAGGACAAGATCACTGGAACTCGAAAAGATCACTTTCTGATTGGATGATCGAACACAAAATTCCGGGTATAACCGGAATAGATACAAGAATGTTAACACGTCATCTTAGAGAAAAAGGTACAATGCCCGGAAAAATAATTTTTACTGACAGTGATAAAATTGATTTTGAAGATGTCAACGCTACAGACTTAGTTTCTGAAGTAAGTGTTAAACAACCAACTGAGTACAAACGCGGAAAGAAGAAGATAATTCTAGTTGACTGCGGTACAAAGAATAACATTATCAAAGCTTTTCTCGGAAGAAACATTTCGGTTCTTAGAGTGCCTTATGATTATGATTTTTCTAAAGAAAAGGCAGATGGTGTTTTAATTTCAAACGGACCGG
>Ga0154465_1241_pt2 | contig 9608 bp, 9 predicted proteins | sample RifGroC2_FD_105658 | JGI IMG/M metagenome (GOLD analysis project Ga0154465, IMG submission 105658) | Ignavibacteria bacterium GWC2_35_8
TTCACTGCTCTGCTTACTATACATCTCTTATTGGTTCAGCGACAAGGAATGAGCGAACCATTAAGAGTAGAAGCACTTAAGCAATCAGAAAAAAAGACAATGCCTTTCTTTCCAAATTTCCTCTTGCGCGACTTACTTCTTTGGTTATTAATCCTAAATGTGTTGGCAATTCTTGCCGTTTTTTTCCCTTCCGAATTAGGTCGGAAAGCTGATCTCTTTGCATCTGCACCAGCTGGTATCAAACCGGAGTGGTACTTTCTGTTTATGTTTCAAACTCTAAAATATATCCCAGCACATCTATTAATTTTTGAAGGAGAAGTTGTTGGGATTCTGCTTTTTATGGTTGCAGGTGTACTTTGGTTGTTAGTTCCTTTTTGGGATACTAAAAGCTCCAAAGGCCAGCAAAACCGATTGATTAATTATCTCGGTTTATTTGCTGTCATCTTTATTATAGTTCTCACGATTCTTGGATGGATTGCATGAAATCATTTTTATCGTTTCTTCTACTAATCAGCTTCTTTGGGATTTATTCAAATGCGTCCGCAACTGAAGATCAATGTTTTGTTTGTCATGAATCTATTGGCGGTGCAGAAGTTGAACTCTATAAAAAAGATATTCATTTTAAAAAAGGAATATCTTGCAGCGGATGCCATGGCGGGGATAGTACTTCGGAAGATATGGAAACGGCAATGAGCAAAGCTGATGGATTTATTGGCGTACCAAAAGGTGCTAATGTTTCGAAAGTATGTACAAAATGTCACTCTAATGCACAGATTATGATTAAACAATATAATTCAGCACTGCCTTGGAACCAAGAAGCTTTACTGGCTCAAAGCGTGCATGGTAACCTTTCAGTTTCTGGGAAAGAACAAATTGTTAGTTGTACAACTTGTCATAATACACATGGTATCGTCAATGTAAAAGATCCTTCATCACCAGTTTACCCTGTAAACCTTCCGAAAACCTGCGCCAAATGTCATTCTGATGCTAAATATATGCGCACATATAATCCTGCATTACCTGTTGATCAATTGGATAAATATCGTACGAGCAAACATGGCATCTTAAATGCAAAAGGTGATCCAAAAGTTGCTGAATGTACAAGTTGTCATGGAAGTCATGAAATTCGATCCTCAAAAGATGTCAAATCGAAAGTATATGCTATCAATCTTCCCAAAACATGTTCTACATGCCATTCGAATTCTAATTATATGCAGGGGTATAATATTCCTTCTGATCAATTTGATAAATATTCCGGCAGTGTACATGGTAAATTGCTTTTAGAGAAGAATGACTTTAATGCGCCAGCCTGCAATGATTGTCATGGAAATCATTCTGCAACTCCTCCAGGTATTGAATCTATTTCTAAGGTATGTGGTACTTGCCATGCATTAAATGCTGAATTATTTTCCTCAAGTCCGCACAAGAAGGCCTTTGATCAAAAGAGACTTCCAGAGTGTGAAACTTGTCATGGTGACCATGCGATTATTACAGCTACTGATAAATTGTTAGGTGTTCAAAATGGTGCTGTGTGTAAATGGTGTCATGGGGATAAACCCGAATCGAAAGCATTTCAAACTGCTAAATTTATGAGAGAGCTGAGAGATAGTCTTGTAAACGAAGAGGAAAACGCATTACTTCTAATCAATGATGCAGAACAAAAAGGTATAGAAATCTCAGATGTAAAATTCAAATTAAGAGATGCAAAACAAGCTTTGTTTGAATCTCGGACGATGGTCCATTCCTTTGATCAATCCAAATTTTCAGAGACTATCGATAAGGGGTTGAATGTTACGACATCGGTAACACAAGATATGTCTAATGCAATCGATGATTATTATTTCAGACGTTGGGGATTAGGTGTTTCATCGCTTATTATAACGATATTAGCAATGTCATTGTTTTTTTATATTAAAAGGATTGAAAAAAGCTAAACATAAAAGCTTGAAATTCATTGAGATAATAATTAATTATTTGCAAAATATTTTTAATGCTTTTTAACAATTAAATTACTATACTTCTATTAATAGAAATTATAAACAATTTTGTGGTGATGTTCGAAAGATGAGAATATTTAATAGATTGGTAACCAAAAGATGAATTTTCAAAACCTCCATAAAGGTAATAAGACGATTTTCATCGCTCAAGTGATTAGTGTGTCACTTATCTGGGTTTTTGTTATCAGCATTTCTGTATGGATTCTTAATCTTATCTCGTTATCGCTTGAACTTGATGACGTTCCAGGTGCTTCGGTAGGCATCAGTATAGTTGCTATTCCTGTTTTTATCACTTTAGCGGGTGTATTGACATACGTGTTTATTGGGCTACAAAGAGTAAAAAAGTAACATTAAATAATTAATAAGGAAAATTGTCATGAGAATTACATTCCTTATTGTCGTTGTTCTAAGTGTGTTGTCTCCATCACTATTATCTCAGGAGATAATAATTCCCCAGAATCCGTTAAATGGACGTTTGGTATTTGAGGAAAAAGGGTGTATTGAATGCCACAGCATTGGGGGTTTCGGAGGTACAACTGGTCCATCACTCACAAGAGATCTTTATTTTGGAAGTGTTTTAGAATTAGCAACAATTATCTGGAATCACACTCCCCAAATGAATAGAAAATTCCGTCAGATGACGATAAATCGACCTCAACTTACTGAAAATGAAATGCTGGACTTATTTGGGTTTCTATATTATTTACGGTATTTGGGTGAGCCAGGCAGCGTAGCAAAAGGTAAAAAACTTTTAGAAATAAAAGGGTGCTCTGGTTGTCATTCAATAGGAGCTAGTGGGGGATCGATAGGTCCATCATTCGAAAACATTCAACAATATGCTTCCCCATTATATATTGTACAGACGATGTGGAATCATGGTCCTGCTATGCAAGAGCAATTAAAGAAATCTGGAGTAAAATACCCAATACTTACTGGACAGGATATTGCGGATATCACAATGTATATCCGTCAAGCTACTATGGGAAATGATGAAATACGGATGGCTCCGGGAAACCCAAATAAGGGTAAAGAAGTTTTTGATAATAAGGGTTGCGATAATTGTCATTTAACAGAAGGAAAAGCTAAGAGAATTCTTGCTCCGAATCTTAGAAAACTTGAATTGAAAAAAAGTGTTACTGAGACAGCGAGCTCTATGTGGAATCACGGACCCATGATGTTGAAGGAAATGAAAAAAGAATCCATAGATTGGCCTATATTCGTGAACAATGAAATGGCAGACCTAATCGCATATTTATATTTTCTTGGTTTTGAAGATAAATCTGGAGATAAGAATAGAGGAGAAAGAACTTTCAAAGATAAAAGCTGTAATAGTTGCCATAAAACTGGGAGAGAAGGGAAGGGACCTGATTTAACAAAGATTAAGAAATTCGACTCACCGATAAAAATGGTTCAGCTTATGTGGAATCATGCTTCAGAAATGGAGGATTTACTTATTTCACAAAATAAACCCTGGCCTACATTGGATACCGGTGATATGTGTGATTTGTATGCATATCTAAAATACATAACTCAAAAATAACCATACCGAAAGTTGAGTTGGATCATAACATAAATGACTAATCTTGTAAATGCAGATAAACTTCTTAAAGATAAAACCTTTTAACATATTTATTATTGTATTAATCTTCTTTATTATTGCATTAATCTTCCTCTTAGTATTTATAATACTATTCCAATTTTTACCCGTAAAAAATCAAAAACAACCAATTGCTTACAATCATAAAGTTCATATTGAAACTGCTGGATTGCAATGCATAGATTGTCATGTCTCAGTAGAGCAAAGAGCTTTTGCTACACTTCCTTCAATTGAGATTTGTCAAAACTGTCATTCTAGTGATCCACTAACTGAGTCAGAGGAGGAGAAGAAACTTTTGACATATATTTCTGAAGGGAAGGAAATTCCTTGGATTAAAATTTATAATATTCCTGATCATGTTTATTTCTCTCATCGTCGACATGTTATTAGAGGAGAAATAAGTTGTTCAGAATGCCACGGTAATATTAACGAGATGACAAGTCCAGTTTCAGCTCAATTTAAGATGATGAGTATGAATAACTGCATGAAATGCCATAAGGAGCGAAAAGTTACAACCGATTGTTTAGCATGTCATCGATAAGAATTGGAGAATAATTAATGGAAATTAAACGTCGAGATTTTTTAAAACTTTTTGGTGGATTCTCAGGGGCACTACTTCTCGGTGGCTGTGGGCTCGATGAAGTATTGGAAGTTCCAGCTTCCTGGGTTAACAAAGTTAAAAATGGGCCTAAAATCGAAACATGGAAAAACACTATATGTGGTCTTTGTTCAGGAGGATGTGGAATTCAAGTTCGATTGATTGACGGTTTACCAGTGCATATTAAAGGAAATCCCAATTATCCAGTAAATCAAGGTGGGATGTGTCCACTTGGTATTAATGCGTTGCATCATCTTTACAACCCAGATAGAATTCAGATTCCAATGAAGAGAGTTGGAAACCCTTTAACAGGAAAATGGGAACCAATCAGTTGGGAAGATGCTTTTAAAATTATCTCACAACGCTTAATCAAGCTTCGAAGACAAAATATAACTCATCAGCTTGTCATTCTTGGTTCGGGTGAGAGGGGAGTGATGAAGGAACTCATCTCTCGTTTTGCAAGTGCATATGGTTCACCTAACTATTATCAATTTTCATCACTCCCAAATGATGCTGTACCTTATTTACTAGTACATGGTCAGTCACAAATTCCTTCGTACGATTTTCTTAATGCAAAGATCATTCTGAGTTTTGGATCAAATTTTTTAGAGGAAGGGTTTTCTCCAATTTATTATACAAAATTATATAGTCATCATAGGGAACAACAAACGCGCTACATACAGATTGAACCAAGAATGAGTTTAACTGCGGCAAATGCAGATAGCTGGGTTCCAATTCGTCCCGGTACATATGGTGCCTTAGCTTTAGGTTTAGCTTATGTGTTAATCAGAGAAGAATTGTATAATGAAGATTTTGTAACTAAATACACCTTTGGATTTGAGGATTGGATCGATAAGGAGTCAAAAAAACATATTGGTTTTAGGAATTATGTATTAGAAAACTATTATCCCGAAAAAGTATCTGAAATTACCGGTGTATCAAGTGAATTAATTCTTGAACTAGGAAGAGAATTAGGTAATACTCCGCGGGCTTTGGTTCTTGGAGGTGGGGGTGCGCTGGATAATACAAATGGAACATTTTCGATGATGGCAATTCAAAGTTTAAATGGGCTACTTGGAAATTATGAACGTAAAGGAGGGATTTATTTTATTGACGAACCTCCGTACTCCAAGCTCCCTCCAGTCATTGAGGATTCCATCGCAAAAAATGGTAATAAAAAAGAACCACACGCCAAACCACAAGATATATCATTTCCCTTGACTAATTTTTCAATTGAAAGTTTTACTAAAAATATACTTAGAGATAATCCTTATCCGATTGATACATTATTTTTATTTAGAGGTAATCCTCTGTTCCATAGCATAAATCATCATGAATTTGTAGATGCTCTTAAGAAGACACCTTTTATAGTTAGTTTCGATTCATTTATCAATGAAACAAATGAATATGCTCATTTAATTTTACCGGTTAATACATTTTTGGAAGATTGGAATGAGAGTTCCAACATACCGTCAGTTGGTTTTAGTCATATTGGTATCCAACAGCCAGTGGTTGAACCTTTATTTAGTACTCGTAGTATGGGGGATATATTTATTGATTTGGCAAAACAGATTGGAGGAACTGTTTCCGACTCATTCCCATTTGAAAATTACAAACAAGTAATTGAGCACAAGTTACTAGGAGTTTATAATTCTGGTCGTGGAGCAATTGCTTCTAAGGGTGTTAAAAAAATGTGGTTAGAGTATCTGCAGCAAAGAGGTTGGCAAATAAGCAGATATTCTTCGTATGAGGAGTTTTGGGATCAACTCCTTAAGGATGGTGGATGGTGGAACCCGATTCGAGAAGAAAAAAGATTAAATGAAATTTTTAAAACACCATCAGGGAAATTTGAATTTTATTCACAAAAATTAAAAAACTCCTTGGATACTTTGTTAAAAAATCAAAAAGAAAATGATTCAACACATAATCTTGAGTCCATTCTTAGTCGTCTGAACATAACTGCACGTGGTGATGCTGTTTATCTTCCCCATCATGAAATAGTGCCTTACGAAGGAGAAAAGCCATTTTATTTTACTACTTTTCAAGTACTTCCAAATCGTGATGGGAAAGGTGCAAATCTACCGCTAATGCAGGAGATGTTTGGATACTCAGTCCGTTCTTATTGGCGTTCGTGGGTTGAGATAAATCCTATCAATGCAGAGGAATATGGTATAAAAGATGGTGACTGGATTTGGATAGAATCTTCAATAAATCGGATAAAAGTTCAGGCAAAAGTTATTCCTGCCATAATGCCAAATGTGATTGCAATTCCGTTTGGTCTTGGGCATACATCATATGGACGTTATGCAAAAGGTTATGGCGTAAATCCTAATTCAATAATGCACAATCTTTATGATTATTTAAGTGGAAAACCAGCCCTTGATGGGACAAAAGTAAAAATATCTTTAGCAAGTTGAAATTGGAGATTCAAAATGTCTAAATGGAGAATGGTAATTGATCTTGATAAATGTACAGGATGTGGTTCCTGTATGGCGGCTTGTAAGATGGAGAATAACATCCCAATTGTTGATTCTAAAGAAGCAAATGAAGGAGGTGTTCTCAATTGGATGGATGTGATTACTCAATATCATGGTGATTATCCAAATATTGAAGTTGATCGTCTGCCTAAACCATGTTTTCAATGCGACCACCCTCCTTGTACAAAAGTCTGTCCAGTAAGAGCAACTTATTTAAATCCTGACGGATTAGTGGCACAAATATATCACAGATGTATAGGATGTCGTTACTGTATGACAGCCTGTCCATATACCTCAAAAGTCTTTAACTGGTATGAACCTAAATGGCTTGATGGACCATATAAGTGTTTTAATCCGGATGTTTCAATTAGGATGACTGGAGTTGTTGAGAAATGCTCGTTTTGCTCCCATCGTTTGATGAAGGTTAAAGAAGATGCGGCTCTTGAAGATCGGCCCATATTAGATGGTGAATATGAACCTGCTTGTGCCGAAATATGTCCAGCAGATGCCATTTACTTTGGAGATGCTGAGAATAAAAATAGTGAGGTCTATAAATTATCAAGAAGTTACCGTGCTTCACGTGTGATGGATGATTTGGGTCTCGAACCAAAAGTATATTATCTCTCAAAGAGGTCTTAATGTCGAAGCAAAAAGTAAATTTAGAATCTGAACCTGAAGCAGCTCTTTTCCGCCCGATTTATGAAACAGGAAAAGGATATTACATTGTAATTGGTATTTTTATTGCGATTTTTCTTTGGGCTGCCTTTATGTATTTCAATCAGATTCGGTTTGGACTTGGTGTTACAGGAATGAATCAAACTATAACTTGGGGTTTTTATATTGTTAATTTTGTTTTTTTTATCGGCATAAGCCATGCTGGAACATTAATCTCAGCTATTCTTCGACTATCGAAAGCGGAATGGCGGCGTCCTATAACAAGAATGGCAGAGGTAATCACTGCAATCGTTTTGGCCATTGGTGGTCTTCATCCGATACTTGATCTTGGTCGTCCTGACCGCATGTTATACTTGGTTGAAGCTGGACGCCTCCAGTCTCCTTTGTTATGGGATGTTACCAGTATTACTGCATATTTCACTGCTAGTACAGTCTATCTTTACGTACCGATGATCCCAGATATAGCACGACTACGCGATCAGGGTGGAAAATTGAAATGGTTATATTCATTCCTTTCCTGGGGATGGACAGGAACCGAACATCAGAAAAAAGTACTTAACAAAGCAATCAATATTCTAATGGTTATGGTAATACCAATAGCTATCTCGGTACATACGGTAATTTCGTATATATTTTCAATGACATTGCAACCGGGTTGGCATAGTACAATATTTGGTCCTTATTTTGTCGTCGGTGCAATATTTTCGGGAATTGCTGCATTATTAATTGTGATGATTGCATTTCGCAAAGTATTTCACCTAGAAAATTATCTCAAAGAAATTCATTTTAAATATCTTGGAACTCTTCTTTTAATTATGTCCATTATATGGTTTTATTTTACATTCTCTGAATATCTAACAGGGATTTTTGCCGCTGAACCTCATGAAATGCATATCATTTTATATAAGTTCACGGGCCCTTTTGCAATTTTCTTCTGGGGAATGGTTTTATGTAATTTTATAATTCCAGTTATTATCTTAAGTTTCAATAAATTTAAGACAATAACAGGGGTGTTAATTTCATCTATTACGGTTGTCATTGGAATGTGGTTGGAACGTTTTATAATCGTTGTACCTTCATTGGCAAATCCAAGGATGGAACTCCCGATGGGAATCTATATTCCTACCATCACCGAGTGGGCACTTTTAGCGGGTGGTATATCTGTATTTATCCTTGGTTTCATGGTATTTGCAAAAATATTCCCTCTAATTTCTGTTTGGGAAATTGAGGAAGGACGAAAACAAGGTCTTAAAGAAGTTGAGGAGAGGATACATAGTTATCTACCGGGGACACCGTAATGACGTACACGCTTTTAAATTCTATTTTTTAACATTATAATACTTAGATTTATATAAGGAGATAAATAATGTTATACCATCGTTTAGTACTTGGATTTTTTGGGATTGTGTTAATTTTTACAAATACCGTTAATGCACAGAATAAATATGTTGGTGTAAAAACTTGCTCAATGTGTCACAAATCTGAAAAGCAAGGGAAACAGTTTGATATCTGGAAAAATTCTGAACATTCAAAAGCCTTTCAGAGCTTAACTACACTGAAAGCTGATGAGATTGCTAAAGCCAAAGGTTTGAAGAAACCCGCTGCAGAATCTCCTGAATGTTTAGAATGTCACGTTATCGGTTTTGGGGTTGATGAAAAATTATTGGATAAAAAGTTTAATTATAAAGATGGAGTTCAGTGTGAAACTTGTCATGGAGCAGGGTCCGAATACAAAATTATATCAATAATGAAAGATAAGAAAAAATCTGTTAGTGCAGGTTTGAGGGAATTTAAAGATACAGCAGCAATTGAGGAATTTTGTAAAACATGCCATAATGAAAAAAGTCCCGTGTATAAAGAATTTAAATTCAAAGAAGGATGGGATAAAATAAAACACTCTGTTCCAAAGCCATAAAGAGAATAGAAAATTGTGGTTACGTAAAAATGGGCCTAAAAGTTTTTTAGAACCTTAAATTTATTTTTAAATACAATCTCAATAAGTATTTTAAATATATTTTTTTCTGTTATAAAATCTAAACTCAAGTTCTTTAAGATATAAAATAAAATTCGAGTTAGAGCTGCTTTAAAACATTTACCACTTGAAATCAATGATTTCTTTTTACTTGCCAATTATTAATCTTTTCTCCTTGACAATAATAAAAATTAATTGCAATATAAGCCAAGTAAATTCTATCTACTCCGAGAGAGGCGGATTTAGAATTTTGCTATTAAATCTTCCACGGCACAAATTGAATTCTCTCCCG
>Ga0154465_1068_pt2 | contig 9290 bp, 9 predicted proteins | sample RifGroC2_FD_105658 | JGI IMG/M metagenome (GOLD analysis project Ga0154465, IMG submission 105658) | Ignavibacteria bacterium GWC2_35_8
ATAAAAAATGGCACGATAGAATTGGTAAGCGCCATGAAATTTACAACAATATAAAAAACGGTATTTACAACTTCACCGATGAAAAGTTTAATAACATTGCTCATGCGTTCAATAAAGTGCCTTACGAAAAAAGAACCCTTGGAAAATTATTCACCACAGCTCTATTGAATAATCCTTCGCTTTTAATAGATGTTGCAAAAGTTTTTGTAATTTAACCCTTCAAAAATAATCCTTAATCATTGATAGCCATTTTGATTTTATAAGAAATAAAAGAACGATTTCGTGGAAAGTGCAATAACAATCATAATCATAGGATTTGTAGCCGGTTTTATTCTATCTATTCCGGTTGCTGGTCCAATAAACATATTAATTACCTCAAATGCCTTATTAGGCAAACTTCCATATTGCGTTAAAGTTGCTATTGGTGCAGCTATTATAGAGTTCTTTTACGTTTTAATAATAGTTTTTGGAATTGTTACCCTCTATGAGGTTTACAAACCTTTCGTACCATACATTCTTATTGTTGGTTCTATCATTTTGATAATAGTTGGTATAAGAGTGATGAGAACAAAATTCGATCTTACTCACATAAATCTCAAAGAAATAGTTAGAGATAGAATTGCAAACAAAGGCGGATTATTAACTGGCATTCTTATAAACATTACTAACCCCTCACTTTTCCTTGGTTGGCTTTCTTCAACCTTCGTAATATTTTCACTTGCTAGTTCATTAAACTTAAATACAGGCGGATTAGATTTAATAGTTAAGGAGAATCTTAATACAATAAAAAAAATCAATTCGGAAAATAAATTAGAGCAAAAAGTTGATAATGGTATAATGGAAAGATTCAATAATCACAGTAAGCCGGATCAGCTTAATCCTGTAGTTCTTAGTTTAATTTATGCTGGGAGCCTTTCAATCGGAAGTTTTTTATGGTTAAGTCTTTATTCACGCATGATCGTCAAATTTAGAAATAAGTTGCGAATAGGTTTGATTAGCGGGGTAATTAGAGTATTAGGTTTTGTTTTAATTCTCATTGGAATTTTTCTCGCCTATAATTCCATAAAAATGTTTAGCGTTAATTAACTTCAAATTAAAATGCGATGACTATTAATATTTTATTTAATAGTTTTGTGTGGCTTAAAATGAAATTTGAGGAACAATGGAACACAAAGTATATTTAGACAGAAATGAAAATAATTACGGACCAGCTCCACTTTGTTTTGAAGTATTAAAGAAAGCAGATTATTCGAAGCTTAGCTGCTATACAAAGGTCTTTTCGTCCGGAGTAAAAAGTATTTTATCTGAAAGGTTGGCTAAAGAAGTTAACCTTCCTGAAAATAGAGTGCTGCTTGGTTATGGTGCAGAAGATTTATTGAAGCAAGCCATTTTATGCTACTTGGGCAAAGATGAAAAATTATTAATTCCGGCTTATTCCTGGTGGTATTACAAGGAGCTTGCCAGCGAAGTCGGCGGAAAAAATTTGGAATATCCTCTCGATGAAGGTGCAGACAGCTTTCATTACAACTTTAAGAAGCTAATTGATCTTTACAAAAAGGAAAAACCTAAAGCAGTTTTAATCAGCTCGCCCAACAATCCTACAGGAAATTCAATTTCACTCTCAGATTTAACGAAACTTCTGGCGGAATTGCGTGAATCAATTGTGATTTTCGATCAAGCTTATGCATTTGACGGCTTTAATGATCATCTGGAAACTCTTCTAAAGGATAATCCAAATCTTATTCTGATAAGAACTTTCTCTAAATACTATGCTCTTGCTGGTTTGAGAATTGGCTTTGCATTAATTGGTGAGAACATTCAAAAACTTTCAAGGCTTACAAACAGATATTTAGGTTTTAACCGGATCTCGGAAGAAGTAGCTATTGCTGCCTTAGATTCTCCTGAATATTACAGAAGCATTTCCTACAAAATGAAAAAGGATAAGGAGGTTTATTATTCCGAACTAGGAAAACTGAATGGTTTTAAAATCTTTAAATCTGATGCAAATTTTATCCTAATAAAAATTCCCAAAGAAATTTATAAGAAATTGAAGGAATTCATGAATGGAAAAGGATTGATCATAAAATTCATGAACGAAGAGCTTCTGAATTCTCATTTAAGAATTACGATAGGCACTGAAGAACAAAACCTTGCAGTTGTTAATGCAATTAAGGAATTTGCAGAGAACCGCCGCCTATAATGAGCCTTTTTCAAGAGTATAAAAATTCTTTAAAGAAAATAGAAGTCGAAGAATTATTTGATCTATATTTTTACCGCCCGCTTGCCTTTCTTTTGGTAAAAGCAATTTACAGCACAAACATCACTCCAAACCAGCTTACAGTCATTTCCATGATCTTTGGTATACTTGGAGGGATAAGCTACTCATTTGGTACACACATGGCATTTATGGTCGGAGCAATTTTATATCTCCTTTATAATGTTGTTGATTGCAGTGATGGACAGCTTGCAAGGCTGAAAAAAAATGGTACTACAGTTGGACGAATACTCGATGGCATTGCTGATTATGTAGTTAGTGTTGCACTTTATTTTGGTATTGCTTTCGGTTATGCAAATAATTTATCCGATCCATTATTCTGGTGGATTATAACAGCGGCTGCAGGGTTCAGTAATGCAATTCAATCGGGACTTTTGGATTTTTATCGTACACGATATTTAGATTATGTTTTAGTTCGTGTAAGTGTTCTGGATGAAGGTTTAAAAGTTTTTGAAGAAGAGTTTGAGCGCTTAAAAAATATTAATGGCAGATATTTTGATAAAGCAGTCATTTGGATTTATTTGAAATATTCCGCTGTTCAGCAAAAAGCAACCAATCCAAAACCCGAGCAAGAAAAAATTAAAGCTCATATCAGTGCTGAAGAATATGCCCAAAAGAATCGGTTATTAATTCGGCTTTGGACATTTCTTGGACCGACGACTCAATGGACATTTCTAATCATCACATCATTTCTAAACCGTATTGATATTTATCTTCTTGGCATTCTGATTGTCGGAAATATTCTCGCAATAATATTTTACTTCCTTCAATCTAAAGCCGATGCAGCGTTAAAACTTAAATCACTATAATGAAATCTGTAATTTTAGCAGCAGGTGTATCTGCGAGACTTCGTCCACTTACAAACGATATTCCAAAATGTTTACTTAAAATTGGTGCCAAAACAATTCTACAGCGAACGTTGGACAATCTACTTGCCTACAACCTTAATGATGTAATCATAGTCACCGGATATCTTCAAGAACAAATCAAAAACTTTATTAACGGGTTTTATCCTCAATTAGAAATAAACTATATCTTTAATGACAAATATGATACAACCAATAATATCTATTCTTTGTGGATGACTAAGGACTTCGTGGCCAATGATGAGATGCTTTTGATGGATAGCGATATTCTTTTCGATAAAAGAATCCTAGGACTTTTATTAAAATCGGAATACCGGAATTGTCTTGCATTAAGATCAGATCATCAACTTAGTGATGAAGAAATAAAGGTTCGATTGAACAATGATAAATCAATCGGTGAAATTAGTAAAACCGTGGACTTGCAGCATGCTGTCGGTGAATCAATTGGAATTGAAAAATTTAGTGCTGAATTCACGAATAAGCTGTTTGAAATTCTCGATAGAAAAATTCTGGTGGAAAACAAAGTAAAGATTTTTTATGAAGCAGCGTTTCAGGATGCGATAAATGAAGGTAATAAAATTTATGCTGTTGATATTGGTAAACTAAAATGCATCGAGGTTGATTTTGCCGAGGATATAGAAAAAGCAAACAGAGAAGTAATTAAGTACCTGGATTAGTTATTGTTCATTTATGTTTATACAGAATAAATATATCTATTGAATTTGTTATATTTCAAGGGGAATTTAACTTTAAATCTCTATCGCAAACTGATTGAAATTGATTTTTGACCAAAATGTCCTCCGAAACAAAGGAAAAAAATTCCGGTTCTCAAAATATTTCGGATAGCAATGAGAATAAGTCTGTGAATGCAATGCGAGAAAATCCGATCGGACAAATTTTTTCTTTTTTGCAGAAAGATTTTGTGTGGTTCTCATCTCTAACCGAGCAAATAAATTATTGCTCTGAAAATATCAGTTCAGTCATTGGATACTCATCTTCAGAAATTAAATCGTTTAATGAAAAAAGATTAGCAATCACTTTTAATGAAGATATTTCGCGCATTCGCGAAGCATTAAATGAATTTTTAACCAACTCCTCCACTAACATCATCAAACTTTTTTACAGGCTCGAGCGAAAGGAAAACATTCTCATTTCCGTTATGGAAAAGATTTATGCGGAGAGGGATGAAAAAGGAGAAGTGACAAATTTGTACGGTATTGTTTCGGATATAACTGAAATTAAAGAAGCAGAAGATAGATTATTCAATACTATCAGCGATTTGCAGAAGCTAAATGAAGCAAAAGATAAATTCGTTTCACGTATTTCGCATGATCTTCGTTCACCATTTACAAGCATTATTGGTTTTGCTGAGGTTTTGATAAATGATCCAAAAATTCCAGAAAATGATAAATCCGAATATTTGAATTTCATTCTGCAGTCATCTAAAAATCAATTTAATTTTGTAAGTCAGCTAAGCGAAATAATAAAACTTCAGACCAATAGAGTAAAGCTTGAACCGCAGAGAGCCAACGCTAGCAGATTGATTCATTATTCCGTATCATCGTTTACTGCTCAAGTGGTTAATAAAAGTTTGGATTTAAAAGTAAACGTCAGCGAATCAATTCATATTAATACTGATGAGAGATTATTTTTATTATTGATTACGAGCTTAATAAGTAATGCGGTGAAGTTCTCAAAACCGGGTGGTAAAATTATCATCTCTGCTCAAGAGTTTAATGAGGATTTTGTTGAGATAATTGTGAAAGATGAAGGAGTTGGGATTTCCGAAAAGAATAAAGTAAAATTATTTAAAATCGATCAAATATTTTTTTCGGAAGGAACAAAAGGTGAGAAAGGAGTCGGTTTGGGCTTGCTGCTTGCAAAAGAAATTGTTGAGAAACACGGCGGAAATCTTTGGTTCTACTCAAACCAAAATGAGGGATCAGAATTTCATTTTACAATTCCCATTTCAAAAAACGCAATTCTTATTGTTGAAAGCGACACTTCGGTAAGAGGCAGCTATGAGGAACTTATTAAAACTAAATTTCCTGAATTTGATGTAATGAGTGCACGCGATGGTTACGATGCTCTAAACATGATTGCAAGTAGGGTTCCTTCAATGATACTTGTTGATCATGATCTGCCATTGATGACTGGGCTGCAAATGTTAGACAATATTTTCAATACACATAAAAATTCTAAGATTTCAACAATGGTTATTGTGGAGAACCTATCCGATAATTTGAAAAAATTGTACGATAAAATTGGGGTAACAGAAATTCTGCCTAAACCCATCTCTTTAAAAGTGCTTCACAAGAGATTTGAGGAATTAATAAACTCAATTCGGTAGATTACTTTTGTATCTATTAATCTTAAATTAATAATTATAGTTTTATATTTTTAACTAAAGAAATGCAATTAGAATATAAAAAGTATAAATAGGAGGTCAACTTGAGAATAGCAGTAGTCGGAACGGGATATGTAGGATTAGTAACCGGAACTTGTTTTGCTGAAACAGGTAACGATGTCATTTGCGTAGATGTCGATCGAGGAAAATTAAAAAAATTAAGAAAAGGCATAATCCCCATATTTGAACCTGGACTTGAAAATTTATTTGGCAGAAATTTGAGAGAAGGAAGATTGCAATTCTCATCTAATCTGAATGATGCCGTTCGAAAATCTACATTGGTTATGCTATGTCTTCCAACACCTCAGGATGAGGATGGGAGCGCTGATTTAAGTTACGTTCTTAATGTTGCCGATGATCTTGGGAAATTGTTTAAGAAAGAACCGAAGCTCGGATTCAAGATTATAGTGGATAAAAGCACTGTTCCTGTTGGTACAAGCGACAGAGTTCGGGCTGCAATAAAAAAACATGCACCTAAATTTAATTTTGATGTTGCATCAAATCCGGAATTTTTAAGAGAAGGTTTAGCAGTTGATGATTTTATGAAACCCGAACGGGTTGTGATTGGAACTCGAAATGAAAAAACGAGAAAAATTATGGATCAGCTTTATGATCCTTTTGTAAGATCGGGGAATCCCATTTACTTTATGGATGAAAGATCTGCTGAGATGACCAAATATGCAGCGAATTCTTTTCTTGCTATGAAAATTTCTTACATGAATGAAATTGCAAACCTTTGCGAGCTAACCGGTGCCGATGTAGATAAAGTAAGAATTTCTCTCGGCTCTGATTCAAGAATTGGCAAAAGATTTCTTTTTCCTGGTGTTGGTTACGGCGGATCATGTTTTCCTAAAGATGTTGCTGCCTTAATTAATACAGCAAACGAAATCAAGTATGATTTTAGAATTCTTAAAGCGGTTCACGATATAAATAAAAAGCAAATTGATGTTTTTATTGAAAAAATTAAAAAGCATTACAAAGGAAAAATTTTAGGTAAAAAATTTGGTATGTGGGGCTTGGCATTCAAACCAAATACAGACGATGTTAGAGAAGCTCCGTCAATTGCCATAATCAAAAAATTGCTTGCAGAGGGATCGGATGTTTCAGCTTACGATCCCGTTGCAAAAGAAACAACGCACAGATTTCTTGGCAATAAAATTCATTATGCTAAACATCCTTACGAAGCACTAAAAAATGCCGATGCACTAATTATTGTAACTGAATGGAACGAATTTAGAAATCCGGATTTTGAAAGAATTGCGTCACTCCTAAAACAACCGGTGATTTTTGACGGCAGAAATCTTTACGATGTTGATAAAATGAAAGACATGAAATTCACATACTATTCTATCGGCAGAATGGCGGTTAAAAAATAATTGACGCAGACTCATTCTTATATTCTATGAGCGGGCAGATTACTAAACATGCTGACATGGCTGAGAAATTTTGGTTTGCTCTTTACACCAAACCGCGCAATGAATTCAAAGCTGCTAAACAGCTTGAGGCAGTTGATGTTGAATATTATCTTCCCACGATTGTTAAAATCAGTCAATGGTCCGATAGAAAGAAAAAAATAAATGAACCATTGCTCAGAGGTTACATTTTCATTTTTTCGAATGAGAAAGAAAGAATTCTATCTTTAGAACAGCAGGCCATAGTTAGATGTATTTGCCAGCGAGGAAGACCTGCGCGTATCCCCGAATGGCAAATTGATAATTTGAAAAAAATGCTTCAAACTAATGCTGAGTTTCATATTAAGGAAGGATTGATTCCTGGAGTAAAAGTTAAAATTAAAGATGGTCCTTTCCAGGGAGTTATCGGCATAGTTCAAGAAGCTGAGGTTGGAAAAGCAATTGTTGTTTCGATTGATCTTCTGAATCGTTCAGTCATTGCTCACCTGCCGAAAGGGAGCCTTTTTGAAATAGTCAGAGACAAACAATTAGATTTAGTTTCATAACTTGTTCGTTAAATTCAAATAAGTAATTATGCTTTCACAACCGGATATTATCACTCTAAGCAAAGGTGATGCTGTAGATCATTTTCTCATCGTAAGGAAATGTGAACTTCGCACTTCTAAAACAAACAAACAATTTTTAGCTCTTGAACTCGCTGACAAATCTATTTCTCTAAACTCAAATATGTTTGAAAGTTTTGAGGAAATTTACACGAAAGTAAAAGCTGGCGATGTTGTTAAAGTTAAAGGTACTATTGATGATTATCAGGGTTCACCTCAGATAAAAGTAAAATCAATCAGACCAACCAAAGTTACAGATGATGTTACAGTGATGGACTTCCTCGCAAAATCAAAACGTGATATGGGTGAGATGAGAAAAGAATTTTTTGATAGGGCTGATAAAATTTCAAATTTAAAGTTGCATACTCTGATAAAAAGTATTTTCACGGAAGATAACTTCGTGAAGTATTCTACTGTGCCCGCAGGTAAATCGTGGCATCATTCGTACATTGGCGGCTTGCTTGAACATACTCTTGAGATAATTAAAATTTGTGATTTGATGTGTGACTTTCATCCTGAAATAAATAGGGATTTGCTCATTTGCGGAGCTATTCTTCATGACTTTGGCAAAATTGAAGAGCTTAGCTTCGAAACGGGTTTCGAATACACCGATAAGGGGAAATTGGTCGGGCATATTGTTATCAGTGCAATATTGGTAAATCAAAAAATTGATGAAATAATAGATTTTCCGGAGGATTTAAAACAATGTTTAATCCACTTGATCTTAAGTCATCAAGGAAAATTGGAACATGCTTCACCTGTTGTCCCAAAAACACTTGAAGCAATTGCTTTGTACCAAGCCGATGAGCTTAGTGCTAAAGTTAATGCTTATAAGAATGCTCTTACCACCGAAATGAAAACAGACAGTAAGTGGACAAAATTTTTGTCATTAGCATCAACTGATTTATATAGTCATGGTATTAATCCCGAAATTGAACATCAAATAAATAAATCTTTGTTTGACTAACTAAGCTAACAAAATGAATGCATCAAAGAAGTTCATCGGTATTTTCTTTCTAATTTTCTTTCTCCTCTTTACTTTTTCTATTCAAGATCAAATGGTAGAAAACCCATCGAAGAAGGGTTTCAATACACTGAAGATATAATAATCAAAATGCTTTGGATACTTACCTTCAAGCGGATAAGCTGTAACCTAACAATTGGGAAATTCTTTGGAGAATCAGCCGTGCTTATGTTGATGTTTGTGAACCTATGCCCGAAAAAACCGACGAACAAAAAGATGTACAGCTCGTTTTGTATCAGAAAGCTTTTGATTATGCAGATAAATCTATTACTTACGTGAGGAGCGCCATTGCCAATGGAAGAATAGCTTTATGCAAAAGAGTTTTTTCTACTGCAGGTGTTGCTAACTCTGTTTAAGATGATTGTGAAAAAGCAATCGCACTGAACAACGGCGATAATTATGTAGTTGCCCTTGCTCATTATGTTTTAGCCAGAACACATGCTAAGATCAGTAAGAAATGGGCACCGGCTCGCGGTGTTTTAGGACTCGGCTAGGCCGATAATGAAACTGCTATCATTGAGTTCAACATTGCAATAAATTTAGTTCCCAATTTTAAAATGTTCTATTTAGACCTAGCAAAATCTTACATCAGCAAAGATGAATATCAAAAAGTTAGAGATGTACTGAAAAAAGTAATCGACAGTCCTAAGGAAGACGAAGATACCGATCAGCGAGTAACTGAAGCAAAGAAACTTCTCGAAGAA
>Ga0154465_1207_pt4 | contig 9247 bp, 8 predicted proteins | sample RifGroC2_FD_105658 | JGI IMG/M metagenome (GOLD analysis project Ga0154465, IMG submission 105658) | Ignavibacteria bacterium GWC2_35_8
ATTTTAACAGAAAGCAGAATCAGTTTAAAGGGAATGAACTCCCAAAAGCTTCTGATTTTGCTTTTCTGTTATTAACAGGATTTCTTTTAACTCAACTCCTTAATAAACTCCTTAATAACTTATTCAGTAGTAATAAAATCAACCAGGTTTTTAGAAGCGAAAAACCTAGAATTTGCATATTTTTCGAGCTGGCGATGGGACTCGAACCCGCAACCTATTGATTACAAATCAATTGCTCTACCAGTTGAGCTACGCCAGCAAAATTAAGCGCACAAAGCTAATATTATTTTGATTTCTTAGCAAGAATTGAGCATTAAAAATAGATTACTTCACTTCAGTTTTTGCTAAAAACGTCGTATCATTTGAATAAACTCTGAACTGAACCATCTTTTGCCTTATCTTTTTAATAAGCTCAAATGTAAGGGAATTATATTTATAAGATTCTCCTGTATTTAATATTTTACCTGTACTGTAGGAGATAAATCCGGCTATCGTATGGTATTCATCGGATTCGGGAAGATCGATGTTGAAAATCTCATTAAATTCTGAAATATCCATTGATCCCAAAACATAATATTTGCCATCCGGTAGTAAACTGAAATTTTTAACTTCAGATTGAGGTGTATCACCTAAGTCACCAACAATTTCCTCGAGAATATCTTCCATAGTAATCACTCCTTCGGTTCCACCATATTCATCGGTTACAATTGCAAGTCTCTCTCCTCGTTTTTGCATCTCTTTCAATATCTCTGAAATTAATTTTGTTTCAGGAACAAAATATACCGGTCGAATTAAACTCTTGATATCAACTTGAGATTCTTCAGCAATTGATTTAATAAAATCCTTTGTGTGAAGTACTCCAACAATATTATCCAGTGAGTCTTCATAAACAGGAAGAAGTGAGTGTCCTGTTTTAATAATGTATTTCATGATTTCGGATTTATCATTTACCATTTCAATGGCACTCATTTCGGTTCTTGGTATCATAACTTCGTTAGCGTGGAGATCATTAAACTCAAAAATATTTTCTATAATCTCCTGCTCAGTCTTATTCAATGTTCCGCTTTTTACGCTCTCCGAAATTATTACTCTTATTTCATCTTCAGACATTTTGGTTTGATAAAAATTTGTTTCTTCCTTAAAAGGTATTAGGATTAAATTTCCTATCGCCGTAATTATTTTTACCGGATATTTAATAATCTTAGACAAAAATATTAAAGGGGAAATAGCTGCACGACCAATTATTTCTGAATACTTAAAACCTAAAGCTTTTGGAATTAAAAAACTGAAAAGTATAATCAAAAAGGAAATTAATAGTACCGAAGAAATTCCTGCTAATAGTTCCGAGTAAATATCTAACGCATGCATTGTTTCACCGTAAAATACTTTGTAAAACAATCTCATAAACAAATGAAAACCCAGGACCGCAGATGCTATCATGAGAAGATTCGTTGAAATTTGTATCGTTCCGTAAAATGAATTCGGGTCTTCCTGGATTGACTCAAATAAATCTGCCGCTGCGTCATTTTTTTCTTTTAGCTCTTCGATTTTACTTCTTCCGAATGATACGATAGCAATGTCTGCCGCGGAAAGTGCACCGGCAAGTAAGATTAAAATGACAACTAATACTGCTTCAATTATTAAAAAATCCATACGCAAAAATATAACTATTAGATGGTTTAGTGAAATAATCTGAGAAATGATGTTATGAATCTTTCTTTTTAATAAGGAAAGCTGATTAGAATCTTAAAATTTCACTAAATTTATCTTCAGATTATGAAATTCTCTAAAAAGATCGGTAATTAATAAAATGAAACCTCTGCAAATAAAAGTACTCGATAAAGCATTCCTATTGATTAAGTGGGACGAAAAATCCGAAACTAAAATTGGATTGAAGTATCTGCGAGATGAATGTCCGTGTGCGAATTGCAAAGGCGAAACAATTTTATTAAAAACATATCGCCCGCCCAAGACTGCTATATTTAATCCTGAAATGTATAAAATTCAAAATATTCAGCCTGTTGGAGGATATGCAATTCAAATAAGTTGGTACGATGGGCATAATACTGGTATTTATTCTTGGGAGTATTTACAAAAGCTAGCTGAATATGAGTCAACTGGTCAAAGTCAAAACTATAATGCACTATTATGATAACAAAAGCTGAAATGAAATATTACTCTTCCCTTCTAAAAAAGAATTGTAGGGATGAAGAGAATAAGTTTTTAGTTGAAGGTGAAAAATTAATTCTTGAAGCATTAAGCAGCAGATTAGAATGTGAAGTAGTTATTTGTAAAAAAAAATTCTTTGATGAGAACGATGAAACTGTCGAGTTGCTTCGAAAACTAGTCCATAGATTTGAAATCATTTCAGAAAAAGAATTTCAGAAAATTCAAGCTACTGTTAATTCACAGGGCATTGTTGGTGTCTTTAAGAAAAAACCAACAAAAGCTTCTTCAAATGAGATTAAAGGAAAACTAATAGCCGCATTGGAAGGGATAAATGATCCTGGAAATGTTGGAACAATTATTCGTACTGCAGATTGGTTTGGTGTGAAAGAAGTTCTAATTAGTAATAGCTGCGCTGATATTTATAACCCTAAAACCATTCGAGCGAGTGCTGGTTCGTTTTTTCATTTAACTGTTATTATTGATGATAATCTAATTCAATCCTTAGATTCTTTTAAGAATAAAGGTTACAAAATTTTATGCGCTGATATCACCGGGAAGAATATTTATCATTATAAAAAAAGTGAAAAAGAAGTAATAGTTTTTTCAAACGAAGCGAACGGCCCATCGACCGAATTATTGAACATTGCAGAAGAAAGAGTGACGGTTCCTAAAAAAGGAATGGCGGAGTCACTTAATGTTGCAAGCGCCTCTGCCGTAATTCTGAGCGAGTTGACAAAAAATTAAATTCTTTAAAATCCCTATCTGATTAACAACATTTTTTTAGTTTGAATAAAACTTCCCGCGGAAATTTTATAGTAGTAAACTCCGCTTGCCCAATTTTCTGCTTTAAGTTGAATTTCGTGTGAACCTGCTTCTTTTAGTTCGTTTAATAAAGTTACAACTTTATTTCCTACAGCATTGAAGACTTCAATCTTAACTTTTTCAATCATCGGGATATTGAATCTAATTTTTGTAGAAGGATTAAATGGATTTGGATAATTTTGCTCTAGTTCAAATGATGACACCAAATTATTATCAACACTTATTTCATAACTGTAACTAAATGAGCCGTCAAGATCAATCTGTTTCAATCGGTAATAAATTTTTGATGATGCATAATTGCTCACATCATCAGAGAATGAATAATTTTGTGTTCGGGTCGTAGTTCCATTTCCGTTTACGCGTCCAACAGTTTTCCATTCTATAGCATCATATTTTCGTTGAACATCAAAACGCAAATTATTTGTCTCTGTTGCAGTCGACCAATCTAGTTTTACTGTCGTTCCCGAAATGCTAGCTGAAAAACTATTCAACTCTACCGGTACAGGTTGTGCTGCAGCAGAAATATTATCTATTCCAATTTGTGATACAACTACATCTCCTTTAAATCCACCGGCAACACTATGTAAAATTCTAACTTCACTTACTCCATTTAAAGTGGAATTGACGTTTGCTCCACCTGTTAGATTTGCAGCTTGGACTGAAAATGAAATTGGCTGCCAATCACTTGAAGCTGCTACGACTACCGGATTTACTGACCAAAAATCACCTCCAGGACCTTGAAGAGCAATTCGCATACTTAAAGTTGTTGAACCAAAATTCCTAACATGCATACTCACCGATGTAACTCCAGCTGCAAGGTAATCACCCGTCCATTGAGTTGAATTCATCACAACGAGTTTGCTTCCAGCACCACTTCCTCCATTGGAAGTAACCCTAAGATAATTGTCATCAGTACCCGCTGGGCCACCTGTAGCGATGTTTGTTGGTACATTGGGATTTGGACCACCGCTTCCCCAACCCTGTGTTGTTCCATCCTCGAAATTGTCAAATTGATTTGGAACGATAGCAAGTGCTGTTGAAATAACTACAGGAAAAAAAGCTAACCAGAGATAATTCAGAGCTGTTAATTTTTTATTCATAGCTTCTCCTTAAGAATTGTTATGAAAGTTTGAGAATAATTGATTTGGTATTATTTAATAGTCTTGTTAACTAAAATTCGGGACAAATGATTTAACTTAAAGTGATATGGCGCACAATAGAGGGATTAAATTTGATTAAACTAATTGTGGTTGAGAGTAAGATCCGCCAATGCCTGCATAGAAAATATTCTTCAATTATCCCTTACAAAATTTAACTGGTGGACCTTCCATTGCCTAAAAACTTTAACCTCACTAAAATATTCTGCGTTGTTCCTAAGAATTGTTCGAGAAGGAACAAGAATAAATTTAATTTTACAATTTATCATTTCTGAAACCAACTTCTGATCAATCGAGATCGTGTCGGAAGAGACATAGTTAAAATTTTCAAGTTCTATTACAAATTGTTCGGGCTTCTGAGATGTCACCAAAAGATTTACATATCGCCATTTATCAGACCCATCTCTCATGACATAAATCTTAGCATGTTCTTCACGAGTAATTTCATTCAGGAAATCACCAACGTTAACTTCATCTCTTGTGAGATAGCTTAACGAAGAGAATTGTGTGGTTTGCGAATTAAAAAAATAAATCAAAAGAATGAAAAAAATTACGAATCCATATTTATTCACCGGAGATGAATCAGAAGTCTCCAGCAAATGATAGAGCCAATATGCTGTGAATGGAAGAAGCAGCAGACTCCAGATCATTGCAATGCGCCAGTAATTGTGAGTCGGCATTGCTTTGATAACAAATGATAGAACAGAAAATGTAATTAATGTCCCGAGTAGAATTATGGAATATTTTTTTACTTTAGAATTTATCTTAGTTAGATAGAACAGTGATGCCAAACCGATAATGTTCAAAGATGTGATGTTAATGGTTAGAAATTGATAAATCGCATTATTTTTTATCTCCCCAACTATCTTCCCCTCATTGTATCTGCTGGTAACAGATGAGACAAATCCGTGGGCATTTTGATTTGCAGCGGTTGACAAGTAAATCCAGTATAAAGGAAATGCTGAAATGATTACGATAATGGCTAAAATTAATATTGCTTTTTGCTTGCTGGTTCTGTTCGATTTGAAAATCTGATAAGCAATAATAACAAACAGAAAAAGAGCAAAAATCCATGCTTCATACCTCGTTGTTATTCCAAAACTTAAGAAGATAATTGTCAGCCATAAAAAAGTGATTTTTTCATTCCTCAGCCATAAGAAAAAACATGCAATGGAAGATAAAATGAAAAAGAAAAAGTATATTTCAATTAGAGGTAGAACGCTGAACACTGCGATTGGAAGAAATATTGTAGCTAGAAAACCTGCGAGAATAGTAACAATTTTATTTTCAATAAGTTGTTGAGTTAAAACTATGAGCGAAAGCAGTGTTAACAGCCCAAATAACCCGCTCATTATTCGTGGTGTTACAAGAAGATCATAATGTATTTTGAGCGCAATTCCATTCACTATTTTATGAAACGGAAGCCATATCGAAAATAGTTGAGCTTCACCTTTATACCATTCGTATGCTTCTAACGTATGACCGGATTCATCAGCCGATAATGCAAAAAACTCCCTGGATAATAAATTGTACTCAACAATAAAAAATAAAACAACAATTGCCGCAATTGATAAGTAAAAAGGAATGTTTTCTTCAATGTTGGTTTTCATTCTTCCGGAATTATAATTTTTTAGATCATAAATCTATTCCCCTCCAAATTACGAAAATTTATTAAATGATTTTGATGTAACGCTGAATGAATAATCTGCTTGGCTTGATGGTGGAAACTGCTTTATGGTGAGTTAAATGTTGACTCAAAAAAACGCTATCTCTTTCATATCAACATGAACAATTCAAATTTCAATCTTAATATTCAAAGCAACGTAGAAATACTACTTAGCGGGTTTTGCACGTTCAACCAACGGTCTTTTCTTTTTATCCTTAGAATTTAGTTTGTCAAGAATTACATCAGCTTCATTTGGGGTTACATTAAAAAAGGAATAAGAGTCGTTAATGTGAATACCGGTCACTTTTTCTCCTGGAACTTTTGCTTTCTTCTTCAATAAATCTAATAATGCATGCGGAGTAAGATCGTCTTTCTTACCGAGAGCAAGAAACATTCTAGCTTTACCACGATCAGATTCGAATCTATTTTTTCCGCTGAATCGGTCTCCTCTTCGCTCAAATTGTCTCTTATTTCTTTGCTGATATTGCGTATTACCTGTCAGTCTTAAATCCTTATTTTGTTTTTGAGATTCGAATAAATCACGTATCTCAGCATAATTTTTTTCCTCAAGCTCGTTCTGGTAGGAATTCTTTATGAGTGCGGCAATGATTTTGGGGGGAACATTACTACTAAGCAAGTCATCGGCAATCTTTAGGTATTCTTCGGAAACATTAACTTCTACTAGACTTTTCAATTCTGCAACAATCTTTTCCCTCTTAAAACTAATAACATCTTTTACCTTCGGAATTCTTTGCTTACGAATATCAGTTTGAGTGAAATTTTTAATATACATGAGCTTGCGATGTTCCTCCGGAGTGATGAAAGTAATTGCTGTTCCTTCTTTTCCGGCACGTCCGGTTCTGCCAATCCGATGAAGATATGACTCTGCATCCTGAGGTAAAGCATAATTAATTACGTGAGTAAGCTCTTCAATGTCGAGTCCGCGAGCTGCAACATCTGTGGCAATAAGAACATTTATTTTCTTATTCCGAAACTTATTCAATATTTTTTCTCGAATATTTTGCGTTATGTCACCATGCAATCCTTCCACATCATAATCTCTATCAGCCAATTTTGACGAAACAAAATCAACATCATTCTTCGTTCTGCAAAAAACCAAACCAAAAAATTCTTGAGTTGTATCGATGATTCTGCAAAGTGCATCAAGCTTATCGGATTCCTTGACTTCATAATAAATTTGATCAGTAAGCTCAGTTGTCTGTCCCGATTTCTTTGTTCGAATGATTTCCCTTTTGCCCATATATTTTTTAGCAAGGGTCATTATTCTTTCGGGCATTGTTGCAGAGAATAAAAGTGTGCGTCTTTCTGCAGGCGTTCTTGACAAAATATCTTCTATGTCTTCAATGAATCCCATATTCAGCATTTCATCGGCTTCATCGAGCACAGCAAATGAGATCTTATCGATTGAAAAACTCTTACGGTTAAGATGATCGAGGATTCTTCCCGGTGTTCCAATTATGACATCAACGCCTTTTTTTAAATGACGGAACTGGGTGTCGTAAGATTGCCCTCCGTAAATTGGCGCAGCGTGAATATTTTTGTGTCCGCGCAATGAATTAAATTCTTCAGAAACTTGAATAGCCAATTCTCGGGTAGGAACAAGAACAAGGGCTTGAAGATGCCCCGCTTTTACTTGTAATTGCTCAATGATAGGCAGAGCAAATGCTGCCGTTTTTCCTGTACCAGTTTGTGCCTGACCAACTAAATCAATTTTGTTTTCAAGTATAAGCGGAATTATTTTTCTCTGAATCTCGGTCGGTTCTTCAAATCCTTTTAACTTTATTGCTTGAAGCAATTCCTCTGAAAAACCAAACTCATTAAAACCATTGTTAACCATAAAACTATTATCCTTAAAAATTTTTAATCAAAAACTAAAATACGGTTGTAGATAAAATCGAATGAAAAAGTCTTTTGCTTCGTTCTTTGTTCAATATACTCAGCAACTTTTTCTAATCTCTTTGGAATAGAGAGAATTTTTTCCTGAGCTTTAGTGGCTACTTCATTCAACCCGGTCAGCATTTCTATGTTCCAGAACTTAATTGCTTCCTCCACAATTTTTTTATAATCCCCTGGACCATAAATACCAACTCTTCTAACTACATCAGCCATTTCGCGGAAATTTGGCATTGAAAAGCCTGGCATATCAATCGCAGGTATAATGGCTGCTGCAGATTGAAGAGCTCGTGTTGGATCAATATCAAGTATGGCATTGAACACATTTCTATAAAAAGTAAAATGTTTTGCTTCATCAGCAGCAATACTACTTAGAATTCCCTCAAGCAAAGGTTCGTCTGCCCCAGCACTTGTACCAGTATTTTTATGTGAAATTTGAGTTGCTCTCTCTTGCAGTGTTGTGTAAACAAATACTTTGTAAGGATCTTTATCCCAATTAGGATTAAAACCTGATTCCTGGTAATGAAATTGCATCAGTTCAATCTCACGAAAACTAAACAAACGTGAATCACGCGCATAATCTCGTAGAACTCCACCATGTCTATCTTCTTCCGCTGTCCACATATTATTCCATTTAGACCAAAAGCTCTCATCACCAAGATGCTTTGCAATTATTCTATGAAAATGTGGAAGTCCTTCTTCAGTCAAGAGATTAATTGCAACGGCAACTCGAACTGAATCTTTTATTCCACGAACACGTTCGCGTAATTTTTTGATTACACTTTCTTTATCATCATTCATCTTTTCATCTGCCGGAAGATAATCGCTTGAAAACCATAATCTTCTCTTGGATATATGATCATGCATCCATTCTTTTACTTTTTGTTCAAGATGGTTTAGTACTTCAACTTTACTTGATAAATTATTATCATCATTATTGAGTTTGGAAATAATAACTTCCATTTATACCGCTTATAATTTTTTATTTATTAATAATGCTAACTAACCTTAAAACTTCCGGGCTGTTGGTTATCATTAAAATTACGAAGTGAATAACAAACGCTGCTATAAATGTGCTAAGGTAGAATTGTTTACTGTTTAAATATAGAGGATTCCCCTGTCAATTCATACCTATGCACCGAACCAGTTATCTGATGAATGTTTGTCGGTAATTTGTTTTGAACTAATAATTTTAGGAAAGATTATGATGATTTAGAATTGTATAACAATTTTAATTGATATCATCGCCTCGCTGCTTGAAAGTTTTATAGGATTTGACTGTCAGTTCTGCTAATTGTTTAAATAAATCTTTGTCAATTTCCTTAAAATTGAAACAAGACTTACCCTGCATTCTCTTTCTAAGCTAGTCCGAAATTTCCTTATTAATATCGGAATACATATAAACCGGCATTAAATGATAGCTGACATAATTCTTTTTTATTTGAACAGCACCGAACCATAATTCCTTCTTAAACTTTTCAGACATTGGACCGGTCAATGAATAATTTCTTTTATTGTC
>Ga0154465_1005_pt1 | contig 9012 bp, 6 predicted proteins | sample RifGroC2_FD_105658 | JGI IMG/M metagenome (GOLD analysis project Ga0154465, IMG submission 105658) | Ignavibacteria bacterium GWC2_35_8
ATGATTTTAATGTGAGTAACGTACCGAAGGTGGTGATTTTTAGAAATGCCATTGTAAATTTTGTAAACCCACTCGATAGGGCAATGATGACGAAAGAGAATAAATGAATTTTTTACTAATAAATCGCAGCATGTATTCACCCAATTTAGGTATGATATACGCACATGAGCGTAATTACACCAGTTGTGTACCACCTGTATTTCGACAACCATTAGTTTCGAAAATTCTTTTTTTTGGTTCTTTATTTAAAATAACAATATTATGAAAAAGATTTTTCTTCTTCTTTTTACTTGCACGTTGTTTGTTGAAAGTATTGGTCAAGAGGTTGGGGAAATACGAACTTCCAGAATTAAATTTCGGGGGATCATATCTAGTGACACTGAGAATGTCAACAATGAGATCGATCCCTTATTTACAGGCAGATTTACCCAAAAAATGTTTCAATTTGGAGAAATACAATCTGCGAATACGATGCAACTAACTGGGATGGCTAACGGGGTAGAAATTATGAAAGAAGCAACTGATAAGATGATCGGGAATGAATATATGTTTACACTGCTATCGGGTCATAAATATATGGTCAATAATTGCCTGGGATTAAAAGTAAGCGCAGGTGAATTCAAACTAAAATTCAAAAACCCAATAGTTGAAGTTAATGTAAATGGGACTGTTAAGATCAGGCTGGAAGTGGACCTCATAAAATTCAATGCTATAAAAATCAGGATAAAGCCACGTAGCCCGGATTTATCCGATCCGAACCCCTGTCATTTCTCCGGAAAATTTGAAATTGGTGGTGAGGCTAAGAATATAACGATGACGGCTTACCTGAACCCGGTTGTTGCATTTTTTCAGGGAGCAGGCGGAGCCACTACTTTTTGTTTTTTAGGCTTTGAAGATGCGCCTAAAGTGGATTGGGTTATAAACACTCTTAATTTTTTAGATTTTATTAATTCACTTGACCATGCTGCTAAAGAAATGGTTTTGGACGGGCTTGATTTTGGTATGCAAACTATCCTGCTTGATGCTTTTATAGATATGGTAAAATCTGCTATGAAGAAATATTATGAAACTTGTGAGATGGTATCTGCTTATGGTAGGTATTACACACAAAACATTTTGGCTACAGGCATTGAAAATAATACAGAATATGAAGTTGCGGGAAATGAAATTAGGAACACAAACCTCTTAAAAAAAGAGTCAGATGAAAAGTGGGTCATCACTCCTGTTGAGGATATGAAAGGAGTTCTCGGTAGATTGAATACAAATTTTCCTGCGGACGTAGAATGGAGCATCGACGTGAGGACAACGGAAGATAAATTCATCACCAATCGAAGCAGTGCCAATAAGCAGGCTTATCATGCCCTGGCACCCGGCATATACTATTTCAGACTCAATACAATTACCGTTCATGATGTTCCGATAGAAAAAGGAAAGGAAACAAGAATAAAAGCAGGTATACTCAGCATTGTTTCTGAGGGCAGGTGGGAAATTCGTAGTGAGGAAAAACAAAAATTTCACACATCGGGCAATAAACCCAAAAAAATTGCATTACCTATTGGTAATTATCAGCTGAAACTGGGCGAACAATTCTTCCCCATTGTGATTAGGGACAATAAAACGGTGGAAATGTAACCCGTAATAACTGCAGTCTCTGATGAACAAAATCCTTTTAGATTATTTGTGGCGGCCACGAACACATAACAGCACCAACTATGATACTCACATCATTTGGTAAGGCAAAGCTGAAGCCCGTTTGGCACAACAAATAGAGTTCGTTCACCGCCACATACTCAATTGAAAGAAAAAGTGTTCGGAGGTACGTAGTTTGCGCACACATTATGTACCTTAATTTAGATTATAATTAACTTCCCTCGCACCGCCTATTGTATCCTGCAAATCGCTCTAAAGTTACAGTACTGACAAACTTTAGCTTCTCTATCCTCAAGCATTGATATATGAAACTTCCCTTCCTGAATTGCCGCTGCATATTTTTAAATGATTCGAGCCAGATATTAATTTATTCGACAACAACACCAACATCATCTAGTAGGTCCAGATTTAAGCTTGGTTTGGCGTGACATTGTTTGAAACCGGGGCTAATTTTACTCTCAATATTTTGACAAAGGCAATTTATTGTTATATTTGCCCTCGTTAGATAAATGAGTGTAAAATTTGCCCGCGTTTAAAAAGCATATAAAATGAAATATAATCCGCTAAAACCATTTAACGATTTACCTGATTTACCTCCGAAAACAAACATCGAGACAAGAGTTATTCTTAAAAAAGCTATTTCTGCAAGCCGAGCACTCTCAGAATTAAAAGGTGCAATAACGAATTTGCCCAATCCATTACTTTTTATTGACACAATAAATTTACAAGAAGCTCAGGCTAGTTCGGCGATTGAAAATATCATAACTACGCAGGATGCTCTTTTCCAAGCAACTGTTGCTGATAAAAAAATCGAAAACACTGCAACAAAAGAAGTAATTCACTATAAGGACGCATTATGGTTTGGTGTTGAACAAATTAAAAAGAAACCAATTCTAACAACCAATCTTTTTATCTCTATAATGCGAATTATTAAAGAAAATCAGTCGGGAATTAGAAATTTGCCTGGGACTCAATTGAAAAACCCTGCTACCGGCCAAGTAATTTATACTCCGCCCGAAGGAGAAGAAATCATAAGAGAAAAACTAAAAGCATTAGGGGGTTTCATTAATCTTGATGACGACATTGATCCATTAATTAAATTAGCTTTAATTCATTATCAGTTTGAGGCCATCCATCCATTTTATGACGGAAATGGAAGAACCGGCAGGATCATTCTTCTGCTATACTTAAAATTATGTGGGCTGATGGATTTACCGGCATTGTATCTGAGCAACTACATTCTAAAAAACAAAAGTGCTTATTACATTAACTTACGAAATGTAACAGAGAGCAATGATTGGGAGAGTTGGATACTTTACATTCTTGACATGATAGAAGTCTCCTCCAAAAACGGAAGACACAGAATTGAGAGAATAGAGAAACTCATGAAATCCATGGGAGAGAAAATTCAAAAGAAACTACCAAGAGTTTACTCAAAAGATTTATTAGAAATACTGTTTAGGTTGCCTTACACAAAAAGAAATTTCATTGAAAACGCCGGATTGGGTAACATAAAAACTGCCGGATATTATTTAAAAAGTTTGGAGCAAAAAGGATTTCTGAAAAGCGTGATAGTTGGCAAAGAAAAATTATACTTAAACACTCAACTGATGGAAATACTCAAAAAACAATAGAACGAATCCTTATCTCAGCCGTGGTGATTGCTTTTAATTTACACCGCTTGCTCCTTATGCATTATACATCTCAGCTCGCTTCCTGTATCCTGCAAATCGCTCTAAAGTTGCAGTATTGGCAGACTTTAGTTTCTCTATCTTCGAGCATTGATAAGTGAAACTTCCCTTCCTGAATTGCTGCAATATATTTTTCCACTGCCTTAAGACAAATTTTAATTAGCTGTTCATTTAATTCTATATCTTCCTCGGGAGTAGTTTTTTTCCTGCTTAGCTTAATTGACTGGCGGCCAAATTTTTCTTCCTGATATTTCAAAGAATAAATTTCAGATCCGGCTGGTTCATAATCTTTTTTTAACTGCGCCTGGATTAATTTCTTTGCGGCATACATGTAAAGCGGTAATTGGAGTGACAACCCTTTATACAAATCTTCTGTAGATGGTTTTTTACCTCCAAGCTTGTAGTCAACAACTCTAAATCTTTTTTCGGAGTGGTCAACGTCAACTCTGTCAATCTTACCGCGGAATTTTGTCTCTCCTATTTTGAACTCTTCCCCGCTCTGACTAATCTTACCAAAGCTTAGCTCAAAATATTCAGGGACATAACCTTCATCATTATTTCTTTCCTCTTCTAAAAACTTATAAAGGATTGAGTTCTTCCGCTTTCCGTTTATGCCAAGGATTTTTTCAATCTCAAAAAATGATAATGCGGCATTAAAATTCGCCGCTTCAATTTTTGCTTCTGCAATTTTAAATATTAAGTCCTCCGCTTCTTGGAATTGCTTATCGCTCGCTTCGTGCAGTATAATCTTTTTCCTTTTCAGTTCAGTGTAAAACTCATAAAGAATTGAATGCAATAAGCTTCCCATCTCCAAAGCTTCAATCTCTTCCGATGGTTCCTCAATCGGTTCGAGGTTCAGTATTCTTTCAGCAAAATATTTGTAAGGACAAGCAGCATAAGTTTCAAGCTGCGAGATTGAATACTCTTTGCTTTTAAGCGCTTCCAACTTCTCTTTGCTGTTTGGTAAAAGCTTTTTAGAAACAAATCCCGTGTATTCCGATTCGCCAAAAGGATTTTCAGTTCTCAGCTTATCAATTTCAGCAGCGTGTTTAATCGTCTTGAAATCAATATTTAAGTTTTTAAATGCCTCATCTTCCTCGATGTTCTCAATTCTAACTTTTCCGATATACTTCAATAATTCTTCTTTGCTGTAGAGGTTATCCTCGTAATTCAAGCTTGATTTTTCAGTCACAGAAAAAAGCGATAAAAATTCATCAAGAAAATTGGAAGTGACCAATTCCCTTCGCTCTTCTTTTACCGGATGAGTTAAGTACAAGCGTTTGTTCCATGAGCAAAGGGATTGATAGAAATGATAACGCTCCTCAGTTTGATGATTCTTTTCATTTTTAACATAAGAACCGGAAAAGAAAATCTCGGGAACGTAGCGCGTCGGAAAATCGCCATCGCATAAACCCGAAATGAAGAGATAATCAAATTTCAATCCGCGTATTTCGTTTATAGTTGTTATTTGAACTCCGTATCCGGGTTTTTCCTTAATATTATAACGAGAGGATGAAACGGCGGTTCGAATATTATTCAAGTAAAATTTAATCGGGAATTTTTCATCAACTTTATATTCAAGCCGGAACAAATCAAGCAGTTCATTAATTGTTGATAAAAATTCTTCAAATGCTTTAATATTTTTTTCGGTTGTATCATCTTTACTGTTAACTAGAAGCGCTGGAATTTCGAATGAAAAAATCAAATTGTAAAAAGCTTCTTTGAACTCAGAAATGGTTAGCAGCTTGGTGAAAGGTTTAAGCAGCTCAAATATTTTTTTAATGTCACTTAAAGCTTTGGTGTAGACTTCTCTCTCACGATCTGTTATTCCCCGCTCATTATCTTCATAAACTGTCGGCTGATGCAATGCATCGTTAAGTTTATCAACCCAGTTTTTATAGCCGGAAACGATTTTAAGATTAACCGATGCTTTGAGAAGATTTGATAAATCTATCTGTGCAATCTTCAGATAGTTCAAGCTTAACGATCTGAAAATGTTTTTGTAGTAAAAATCATTCTCAAGTATTTCTAAAAAATTGATCAGCGCAATTACAATTGGCGAAGTGCTTAGAGAATACCTGTCAGTGAGATTAAATGGAATTCCGAAATTTGTAAATACGTCTCGTATTACCGGAGAATAATTTTGTATGAGATTAAATGCTAGACAAATTTTATCCGGCTCAACATTATGATTTAGAATAAGCTTTTTAGCTTCCTTTGCAATCAATTCTATTTCTTCAACTCTATTGCCTGCTTTCAACCATATCAAATCTTTTTCAAACCGCTTTACTTTATCTTTTGTTTTCGGCTTAAAAAGTCTGCCCCGGACTGTGTTCTGGAATTCATTGTAAACAACTTGTGACTTATCCTCAATTTCTTTGAATCCTTTTGCAGAGAATTTATTGTAACACTTATCGAGATGCGAAAAGATTGAGTGATTATAATTGTAATAATCGAAATAAATGAAAAGCTCGAGATTCATCACATTAGCGGAACGGGTGATAATCTCTATTTCGGGGGAAGTGAATTCATCAAATCCATTGATGACAACCAAATCAACTTCAGGAAATAACGTTCTGAATTTCTTTTCAAATTCATTTTGATTTTTCTCAAGCAACTTTAAATAAATATCTCCAATTTCGTTAAGCCCCAATTCATCGCACTTATTTTGGTACTGCTCATAAATTACGGCAATGTCTTCGGCTTTTAATTTCTCGGAACCTTCAAGCGATTTTGATTCTTCCAGCAAAAGCTTTGGAGTAATCCCATGCTTTTTATACTCCGAGACCACATTCTTAATTCTATCCAGAGTTCCGGTGGGGACATCTTTTTTGTAGTAAGAAAAATATTTCAGTTTAACATCTTGAAAGCTCTGTTTAATCAAAACCGAAGATGCGGCATCGCTTATTATTTTGCTCGAAGCATCGGAGTGATCGAGGAGCAATTTAGTTGAAAATGTGCCGATGGTTTCCAAAAATATTTTACCGGTAGATTTTCCTGGAGAGAGTGAGATTAGTTCTTTTTTAAGATAACGACTTTTCCGATTTGTCGGCACGATAAGCAGAAGCTCATTAAGCTTACCTGCATTTATTTTTTGATTGACTTCGAGATCAATGTCAACGGAGGTTCTGGAATTCTTTGTTAAAATCATGTGCTAAAATAATCTTTTATTCAACTAAAAATTAATCCCAATACAAATGGCACACGGATGGAACAGATCGAACTGATTTTCACGGATTAAATCCATTTAGATCTGTTGAATCCGTTAAATCCGTGTCCTATTGCTTAATTTGGTTATGGAACAATTCCCTCGTTCACAAAAAATTATCTTGATATTTATTCATGGATAACTAACTTTACTGATAAAAATATAAGCATTATGAAAAAACTATTTTTAACTCTGTTCCTTATAATTCCACCGCTTAGCTTGAATGCACAGGAAATCGGCGAACTTGCTGAAGACGAACCGCAAAAAATTTTTCCTGATAATTCATTGGGGATGGATATAATGTTCAGCGAAGGTGGAATTGGCATGGGATTTTTCTACAGAAGACAATTGAGTCAAAAGATTACTGTTTTCACGGATTTATCAATATCCGAAGCAAAAGATGAACAGGAGATTGATTACATAGATCCTTTTACTTATCAGCCATTTACTTACGGTAAAAAGAACAGGATATTTCTCCTTCCTATAAATGTCGGTTTGCAATACAGATTATTTGAGAATGTTCTTTCAGATAATCTTCGTCCTTATTTTAATTTGGGCGTCGGTCCTACGATGGTTGTGACGACTCCGTATGACAGAGAATTTTTTAATGCATTCGGAAAAGCTCAATCCAAATTTGCAATGGGCGGCTATATTGGGTTCGGAGGAAATTTCGGATTGGATAACTCAAGTTTAGTCGGTTTGAATATTCGCTATTATGTAATCAGATTTTTTGACGACGGCGTAGAAAGCTTATATGGAAAATATAAAAAGGAATTGGGCGGAGTTTTCCTTACTATAAATATCGGTATGATGTACTAAAAATTCCAATTAACAAATACCAAATAACAAATAAATCTCAAACATCAATTACTCAAATTATCTTAGCAAAAATTCTTATTAACAAAAAGCGTAGTTAAGACAATCCGTTTGATAATTTTTTATTGGAATTTATTTGAGATTTGTGATTTGTTTTTTGAGATTTGTCCCAACAATCATCTTTTCCATTTAATTGTGCAGCCAATGGAGTAAGTTTCAGGAACCGATATTTCTTTCCCGGATAGCACTTCATCTAAAGCTGCACGTAAATATTTTGCATTAACTTTTTGTTCTTCCTGCCAATTGTCATCAATTTTTCCGTGGTAAACCAATTTTCTCTCTCCATTAAAAAGAAATATCTCCGGAGTATGTGAGGCATCAAAACTTTTAGCAACAGACTGATCTTCATCTCTCAGATAAATAAAATTAAATTTCTTCGAAGCTGCCTGCTTCCTCATTTCTTCAAATGAATCCTCAGGATACTGTACAGCATCATTAGAATTAATTGCTACCACAGCAACCCCTTTTTCTTCATAATCTTTTTGGATTGCCATAATTCGATTTTCGTATACTTGAACATAAGGACAATGATTGCAGCTAAAAATGATAATCAATGCTTTCCTATCTTTGAATGAATTAAGAGAATACTTTTTACCATCAATCGAAAGAAGATTGAAATCGGGGATAGTTGAGTCAATTTGTAAAGTTTTGGTAGCCATCACACAATCCTTTTGCTTAAATGATGTACAGTGAATAACTTTCGATGAACTAAAATTAGAAAAAGAAATGATCAAAAAAATATTTTTTATAATCACTATCGGCTTAGAAATAACAATGGCACAAAACATCGATCTTGCCCAAAATTTATACTCCAATTATGAGATTTACCGCGAAACCAAATTAACTCATCGAAGATTTAAGCATGCTGATATTCTGTCTTTGATTAATGAAGTGAAAAGACAAGGAATTTTCTCAGTTGAAAAAGCCGGTCAATCTGTTGAAGGAAGAGACATTTATCTCCTATCGATTGGGAGAGGAAAATCAAAAGTATTTCTTTGGTCACAAATGCATGGCGATGAACCAACCGCTACAATGGCATTGTTTGATGTGTTTAACTTTTTCCATGCAAATGATGGCCTGCACGATATTAAAAAAGCAATATTGGACAATCTCACTATTTATTTTATGCCAATGGTTAATCCTGATGGCGCAGAAGTGTATCAACGTAGAAATATTTTTGAGATCGATATAAACCGTGATGTTAATCGTCAGCAAACTCCCGAAGGGATAATTCTAAGAAAAACTTTTGAAAGTCTTAAACCGGATTTTGGATTTAATTTGCATGACCAGAGTACAAGATATTCCGTGTCGAATTCATTCAAATCTGCAGCAATTTCATTTCTTGCACCATCTCTCGATCATGATCGATCAGTTGACAGCGTAAGAGAAAACTCAATGAAATTAATTGGTGAACTCTACAGAACACTGAATCATTTCGTTCCCGGCCATATCGCAAAATACGGGGACGATTATGAGCCGCGAGCATTTGGAGATAACTTTCAAAAATGGGGAACCAGCACGATTCTTATCGAAACAGGCGGATGGAAAGAAGATACCGAAAAACAATTTCTGCGAAAGTTGAATTTC
>Ga0154465_1084_pt1 | contig 8929 bp, 9 predicted proteins | sample RifGroC2_FD_105658 | JGI IMG/M metagenome (GOLD analysis project Ga0154465, IMG submission 105658) | Ignavibacteria bacterium GWC2_35_8
CGGGAACCTGGATTTTTTAGAAGCAATCATATACACCAGAAAATTTTCATTTAAGTTAAAGTTTAATCCCAAATTTCCGTGGAGTGATGAACTTGCCGGACGAAGCAGAGAATTCTCCGCGAAGAGCGGATTCATTTTATCATAACTGATTCCAGCTACTATTTTAAAATTATCAACAATTGAAAATTCTTCTTCAACTCCAATTGTAAAAATTTCAGCTTCAAACTTTTTATAGGGCTGTCCATAATTGCTCTGCTCTTTGTGTGAGTCTCTTTTGTACAAAAAAATAATTTTTGTTAAAGGTAAAATTTCAGATGAAATATAGGATGATAAATTTAAGCCATAGGAGTAATCATCATACGTTGAATGGAAAGCATATTTCTTTGTTTGAGTTGTCAAGGTTGCATCATCATAAGAATCAAGCACATTCGTGTACTTGTCATAAAAAATATTTCCTCTTATAGTAAAGTTCGAAGAGATAACCGAATTAAACATCAAATTTGCAAGTGATTTATTCCAATCACTATATCTCCAATACCGCGGATTTGTTGTATAAATATTTACCGGAACATCCTTTTCATTATCTATATGATTATACGCAAAAGCCACATCTAAAAAATCAAAAATCTTTGTACCAAGTTTGAGCATACTGGCTTTAGAATCATAACCGCTGTTTTCTCGCCTTTCTCCATCTTCGTTAGCGGCAGCAGAAAAACTTGATGGCAATGCAAAGCCATTCGATTTGTGGTAACCAAAAGCTGCATTAAAATAAAACGCGGATAAAATCCCGTTGAATCCTATATTTAAATTCTGGCTGCTCCCTTTCTGATAATTAACTTTTGCAGAAAAATTTTTAACAGGATATTCAGAAATTAGGTTTATGCTGCCTCCCATAGAATTAGGACCGTAAAGAATAGAAGAAACGTTTTTAGAAATTGATATTTTATTGAATCCTGCTAACTGAATTGCATTCAGATCAAAACTGCCATCGTATGGAATGTAAACAGGTGCTCCATCAATCATTACAGATATTTGTCTTTGATCAAATCCACGGATTGATAGTTGGGCTTCATTCTTTCCTGAAACCGAAGCATATACACCGGGACTGAATTGCAAAGCATCAAAAGCGCTGAATGAATTCTGCATCTGAAATTCTTTTTGAGAAATTTCAACAGAGTTTAATTGATTTTCTTTTCTCGCTGTTACTTCAATTTCACCAAGATTGTATTGCATTAAAGTATCTTTCTTCTGAGCAAAGATCAGTGACGATACAACAACTATTATTGTAATTATATTTTTCATAAAACATTCTCTTCTTTAGTTTTTGCTGTATATGAATGAGCGGCTTTAATTAAAAAAGCTAATAGCTGTGCTGATAACTCAATAGGATTAAAAATTTTTTTACGTTCTGCCTTTGTAAAAAATTCCTTAGTTTTCTCTTTTAATAAAGGGAACAATTTTTGTGAATGATCAAGTATTTCATCATAATTTTTCAATCCTAGTTTTGCAAATAAACTTTGAAGCTTTTTTCTGCCGGCAGTTTTTGATAAATAATTAATTGCAGGAATCATAACCACCGCTCTAAAAATCATTATCAATCCGTTATAAAACCCGCTTGTTGAAAATTTTATTCCGAGCAAAAGAAAATCCTTTTCACCGATAACCATTGGTTGAACAATAAGTAGAATTATGACAAAGAGAAGAAAAGATATTCTTCTTAAGAAGCAGAAAAGATGAATATCTAAGAACATCAAATACAAAATTGCCGGGGGAAAAAAATAAAATGAAAAATCAAGTGGAATAAAAAGTGCTACAATGAAAATTATGGGTACTAAATATTTATTCTTCATACGACACTTTCCTGTAAAATTTCTCTTGTCCGGTTGGCTGTTGCATAGCCGAACCATCCCGCACTGGCACCAATAAAAATATATAGAAAAACTATAACCGGAATTAATATTAAAGATATTTCTCCCTCATAATTAATTGCTTTGCCAATGCTGTTCAGTATTTCCAGATAAACATTGTAAATACCAAACCCAAAGAATATTCCCTGCATAATTAAGCTGTGAATTAATGTATAAAGAAGTATTAACGAACCAGTAAACAAGGATGAGACTAAATTGTAAGTGAAGAACGAAAAAACAATCTCCGCAATTGTACCCTGCATCATTATTGCGATGAATGGAGTTATGTTGAATCCCGGCAGTGTAATTAATTTAAGAGTTGCTGCTACAGAACTGATGGCAATTATTGATCCCTTATAATTTATAAATGATCGTGAGATAGTAATTATTACAACTGCAATAATCGTTAATACGGTTCCTCTGAAGGGAATTTTTGATGCGTGTAAAATTGTACCTAGAGAAATTTCAATCAAACCCCACAAAGCCCCAAATAGTGCGGTAGATATAAATTCGTTTTGATCTATTTCTTTTTTCATCATTATCTCAAACAAAAAAACCTCATCGTAAAGATGAGGTTTAACCTTCAAGTTCAACCTCTCCTTTCCAATTTGTCCTGATATATCAGGACGTGGGAGGCTTGATGATTTCTCATCAAACCCATCGGCTTTCTTCCCATAAATCTAAACTGATCTTTAGGGAATAAAGCTCGGAGAATTAATTATTTTACTACTTAATTAGTCCGTTATTTTTTAATATCCTCTCTGATATCAAGTTCTTCTTTAACATCTTTAATTTCGTTCTTGAACTGGCGGATTCCTTTTCCAAAACCTTTGGCAAGTTCAGGTATCTTCTTTCCGCCGAATAAAAGCAATATTACAAAAAGGATGATTAGTATTTCTGTCGTTCCAAAATTTGCAAACATTTTTATTCCTTAATTGAAAATTCAATTTCTTCTTTATGAGAATTTTTCATTCCCTTTTTATATGACATATTATCTGTGCCGAAGCTAAATGATAAAGCACCGCTTCCAGTTTTCTCGCAAATTCTAATACATTCGCCGCAGTTGAAACAAAACGGATAAATGTTTTTGCTCTTTGGTGACAAATTGAGAGGGCAACTGTAACTGCACGGCTCTGATCTGGCTGCACAAGAACATAAATCTGAATTATAGTGTAAATGCATTGTTCTTTTAACTCTGAAAATTGAGAGAACCCCGCCGACCGGACAAACAAATTTACACCAGTACCTTTTGAATAATATTCCCTCAATAAAGATTATCATCAAAACAATTAGCAGCTCTAAACCAAATCCCATTCCCATTATAAAGTGAGATATTTCGGAAGAGATGATTCCCGGTGCAGAAAGGAAAGTAATCATCGGGAAATCCAATATGATGCTGAGGACAAAAAATGAAATTAAAATACTCCAGAAAATAACCGGGTTCGGATTTTCATCTTTCACCTGCAACTTAATTTTTCTGTATCTCTTTCTAAAAAGTTTAGCTGTTAGTTTCTGCCAATACTCCGAGATGGTATTGAACGGGCACATCCAGCTGCAAAAAACTTTTCCGAATATCAACGCAAGCAGAACAGGAAGTATTATTCCAATAATAAGTACTTCGATTAACTCTCTTGATAATATTGTTGTCTGTAGTGCCATTGCCGGATCAACAATATCAACACCAAAAATTGTAATTGAATAAAGATTACCAATAATGGAATAGATCCCGTTGACAACCAGAATCGGAACTGCCACCAAAAAAGCCAGAGAAAATAGCTGTACACTTTTTCTATAAGTATTTAATTTATTATAAAACTTATTTCTCTTTACCCGGGGCATTTAAACCGTAATTTCTTCTTTACTGTAAACAATAATTGCGGAACCTTCAACGGGACAAACTCTTTCACAAATTCCGCAACCAATACATTTTTCATCAATCACTTTAGGAAGCAACTCATCTACAAGAATTATTGCCTCTCTGAATATCGGGCAGTTTTCAAAACAGGCGCGGCATATTACATCTAAATAAGGCAGACACTTCTCTTCATTGATTTTTGCGATGCCCATCCTTACATTTTCTTTTTCAACCACATCATTTTGCAATGCACCTGTAGGACAAACAGGTGTACATTTCATACAAACATAACACGGAATATCGCGTGCAAATATCATCGGTGTTCCCATGCTTCTTCCCCACTCCACGTGTGCTATCCGTATGCTGAAGTATGGACAAATTTGTGCACACTTGTTACACTTAATGCAGCGCTTTAAAAACTCTTCTTCCCGCAGAGCACCGGGAGGTCTTAAAGGAGTTTTTCCCGTTATTACGCTTTGTAAAAATTTTAAAAGCGATATCACTTTTCTTCTATTTCATCTACCTCATCTTCAGAAGCCATAAAGGTTGGGTATGTTCCCAGTATATCTTCAAACTCATTCATTAAATAACGAGACATGTTCACTAATTCTTCTTCTTTTTCAGCTTCCATTACAACTATAATATTATCACCTTTGTACACACCGTGAGTAGTAAGATTGGGCACTCGTTTTAATTGCAGTGCAACTTCTTCTGCCATACCCTTTTGCGTTGTAACAATCATGCTTGCTATTATCATACTAAGCTTCCCTTTTAAAATGCAGGGTGACTGCTAAACACAGTCACCCAATTATATTATGCTTTTGCAACTTGACACGCAGCCACTTTATATTCAGGCTCGAATGATCCCGGATCCACTGCGTCGATAGTAAGAATATTGGTTAAACTTTCAGGCCAATGCCAAGGAATAAAAATAGTTCCTTTGCGAGTACGATCGATAACTTTAGCTTTTACAGTTAGTAAACCACGCCGTGTAATTATTTTAACCTTATCGCGGTTTTTTATTCCCCATAATTTTGCATCATCCGGATTAAGTTCAGCATAAGGAACAGGATTAGCTCTCACTAACTCCGGAATTTGTCCGGTCATAGTCATTGTATGCCATTGCTCCAGTATTCTGCCTGTTGTAAGCACAACCGGATATTCGGCAGAAACAGGTTCTTCAGGACCTTTATCAGGGCGGGCAAATATAACAGCCTTACCATCAGGTTTAGCATAGAAATACATTCTTCTGTTGCCGGCTTTATCTTTAGGGAAGTATGGATCGCCTTCTGTAAATCTATGCCAGGTTCCCGGATGACTTGTATCAGGAACAGGCCAAGTGAGACCTCTGACTTTTTTGAGTCTGTCATAAGTAGCACCTGATAAATCCATATCAGTACCGGCAGTTGTTTTCTGATATTCACTCCATACATCTTCCGGACCTTTAAAGTGCTCGAACCCTTTTCCATATCCCATTCGTTTAGCAAGATCTACGATAACATCACCATCCCAGCGCGATTCACCGGAAGGATTCAATGCTTTTGCAAGATGCTGCGATCTTCTTTCTGTACATCCATAAACACCTTCTTTCTCGCCCCAGAATGCAACGGGCAATACTACATCGGCAATCTTTGATGTTTCTGTTGGATAGAAAGATTCTGCAACAACTAAGAAAGTATCCTTCATACCAGGGATATACTTATTCAGATTAGGAAGTGATTGTGCAGGATTAGTGCAAAGAATATACATCCCTTTAATTTCACCTTTTGCAGCAGCTCCGAACATCGCAACAGTATGTTTACCGGGAGTTGGCTGAATTTTATCCGGAGAAGTTTTCCAGATTTCAGCAACAACTTTTCTGTGCTGTTCATTGGCAACCAAACGGTGTCCCGGGAGAATATGACATAGTCCCCCGGCCTCACGCACACCACCACAGGCATTAGGTTGACCGGTTAATGAGAATGAATCACAACCAGGTTTACCTAATTTTCCTGTGAGAAGATGAATGTTATGAATTAGATTATTAAGGAATACTCCTGCAACTCTTTGATTAACCCCCATACACCACATAGTCATTGCAGTTGGTGATTCACCAAACATTCTTGCGGCTTTAACAATATCAGCAGGGTTTATATCGGCTTGTTCAGCCGCATATTCGGGTGTGTATTTTTCCAGGAATGCTTTATAATCATCATAGGTAATTGGATCTTTACCATTACTAAAATTAACACTATCCTTAATAAACTGCTCATCTGTATAACCATCTTTAATTAACTGACGGGCAATTGCATGCATAATAGCAAGATCGTAACCCGGTTTAACCTGAAGATGAAGATCAACTATTCTGTTTGTCGGAGTTTTTCTTGGATCAATGAAAATGATTTTACAAGAAGGACTGTCTTTTTTCCTTTGAACTAACAGGTCAAATATAACAGGATGTGCTTCAGCAGTATTTGATCCGATAATCAGAAACAAATTGCAATGTTCGATATCCTTGTAAGTTCCGATTGGTTCATCAGCACCAAAAGAAGTAGTGTATCCACCCACTGCACTTGCCATACAAAGTCTCGGGTTACCATCAGCGTTATTTGTTCCGATATAACCTTTGAACAAACGTTGGGCAAGATATGTCTCCTCTGTTTGTGCCTGTCCGGATCCATAATAAGCAAGGGCATTAGGACCATCTTTTTCTAAGATTTCTTTAAATCTCGAGGCAACTAAATCCATAGCCTCATCCCAGGAAGCTTTTTCAAGCTTCCCATTTTTCCTAACCAGAGGATGCAGGAGGCGATTCTTTGCAGTTATCATTCTGTGAAGATAAAAACCTTTAACGCAAAGAAGACCTTTATTTACCGGACATTCTTTATCGCCTTTTATCCCGAACGGTTTTCCATCTTTAACCCCCAGCATAACGCCGCATCCAACACCGCAAAAGCGGCATACAGATTTATACCAGACAACGCCTTCCTGAACGGCTGCTGCCAATACACTGCTTTTGTGCAAAGGTTCAACTCCAATTGCTGCTGCCGCGGCTGTAAGTGCGGAAGCTTTTAAAAAATTTCTTCTTGAAATTGACATTTTAATTTTCCTCCAACTCTTAATTATGAAATTTTAAAGTATGCCCGTTATGGCAATCGAAACATGATTTAACTTTAGTTTTTTTAAAATTAACTTCCATTGCCGAATGACAGCCCAAACACCCGTTATCTTTCCCTTTAGCATTAAATTCTTCCTGCCCATCTCCATGACATATAAAGCAGCCAAATCCAACTTGACCATGCTTGCTCATATTCCAATCCTTAAAAACTTTGGGTGTGATTTCTTCGTGACATTCAGTGCATCCTATTGTCCAATCAACTTTAGGGTGTTTGTCTTTTAAGAGTAAACTATTTTGATTTTCAGACTGGGTATTATTTATAAAACCGGCTGATAAAAGTCCGAAACTCAGAATTATTAAAATCAAATAAATTTTTCTTTTCATTTTTTTCTCACAATTTTTTTAGAAGACAAAAGTAATTTCGGATTTCAATTCCCAGGGGGACAGATGCCCGGTATCGCTGCCAAGAATTAAATATTTAGCTGCAGTACCTGGTGAAAAGTAGCCTGCTCTGAATGTGAAGGTTAGATTGTCATAAATTTTATAATCTGTTTTTAAATCCACTTCCCAACCCAAGTCAGATGCAGCTTTAGAAAGATCAGGACCCGCACTTGTCCAGGCATAAACCGATTTCGTCGATCTTAAGTAAGTGAAAGAACCGAATAATTTCCATTTTGGATTTAGCGTTATGGTGCTGTTTACCTGGAGAGCCGTAGTATTTTCAAGTTCTCTGTAAGCTCTAATGTTTGGAGCTCCTAATCCCTGAGGAGTAATTCCTTCTTCATCCGGCATAATAGAATCTTCCCACATTTCTGTTAAGTAGAAGAATCCTGCCGTACGAAGCTTATTAACATTACCCTTACCGCTTGTCGGATCGTCATCACCTGAGCCCATACCTGCAACTAAACCGACACTTACTGCATCTGCAGCCGCATAATCTAGTTTAAGGTATAAGTTGTACCCGGCTAAATCGCTGTTGTTTTTATCATATTTTAGCGGATCTAATGCTGTTGTTGATGTATTCAATTTTCCAGCGTAGGTTTGATTATTAATGTCATCTTTTCCGATAAGATAATTAGCTTCGTAATTAAGAGTCAGTTTGTCAATTTTAGTTGTACCAGCAGCACCAACAATTCCTAGTGATGTAACTTGTGGAGTAAATCTTGGTCTATTATAGTAAATACCGTCAATAAGGTAAGCTGTAGAATCATTGATGGATGCATCGTTGTAATACATTCCATAAAATTCAAGATTTGTAGCCGCAAACTTTGTATTGTAAGATGCTGTAAATAAATTAGCATCACGGGCATCATAACCGCCCTTTGAATCAGGTGGTGAAACTTTGGGAAGATCTGAAATGCTTAAAACACCTTCAGAAATTTTTGCAGCACCAATTTTAATATTGTCGGTTTCTCCAACTTTAATCTGAGCACTTATACCATCATAATTGTTATCGAGAACAAGCTTGTTGCCTGCAGACCAGTTAAACCGGCCAACGTTGAAAGCAGTTGATATTGAGGGAACATTAAACCAAATATAGGCATGATCCACGTGCAAAAGATAATGCGTATCCTTGTTATCAAACATACCGCTTGCACCTGAATACGTAGGAGTTTCGTTATCAACTCCCCACCAACCTTGTCCCAAATCGAACCGTGTGATTGCTTTGAGGTTATCCCCATAATTGAAGGAGAAATTGAGTCTGAACATTTGAACGAAATAATGATCTCTGTATTCGGTTTTACCCATTGTGAAATCATTTTGCATTTGTCCCCAAGCATTATAAAGACCGTTAAATTTGAGCTCAGTTTTTATTACGTCCTGAGCAAAATTTATTTGTACTGCAAACAGAAAAAACACAATAGTACATAGCATTTTTTTCATAAAGTTTACCTCCATTATATGAATGTTGTTAAATGACACTTATAGCATCAAATTATTTTCCCCAATATTATGCCATGGAGAAAGTGGGTTTGCGAGTGTTTATTTAAACTGTGAATTGTAACTCAAGACGGGCAACCGTCAATTGACGAAAAAGTGCCGATGGTTTTAGTTAATGTTATATTTAAT
>Ga0154465_1252_pt2 | contig 8786 bp, 6 predicted proteins | sample RifGroC2_FD_105658 | JGI IMG/M metagenome (GOLD analysis project Ga0154465, IMG submission 105658) | Ignavibacteria bacterium GWC2_35_8
ATTTTCATCGCCGATTCGTTGGGGGAAAACCGGATGAATCTAACGGACAATGACTTCGCTGATGAGATGCTCCTGATCGGTGACGAAGTATCCTGGTTCTGCGGGATCAAACCAAATCTCTCGGAGTGCACCTATTACCCGAAGTACTGGAATATCTGCTGGTTCAAGATTTTCTACCAGATGGGCACTGAGGCGGAGTACCTTCCAAACTTCCCGAAACGAAATCTGTACACTCGGGCATGGAAAAAGTTTGTGCAGTACATGCAAGTGTTTAATCCCATGGAATTCCAGCGCATTATGACGGCGCTAAGTATGAATTGGACTGCCTGCGAAACGATGGCCTGGCAAGACATTCCATCGTGGTGGGTTATCCCGTCGCTTTTCGGGCGCTATCCTGATCTGGAGATGGTGAGTATCGATGTACCAGTACCGGATTCAACTTACACAGTTGGTACTTCCTTCACACCGCAAGTGAGTGTAAGAAACAACGGGTCGACTCCGGAAACGGGAACTGTGGTGGTAAGAATCCTTGATCAGTCTGATAACCCTGTATATGCCGATTCAGTGACAATGACTATCCCCATTGAAATCGTATCACTGTCCCTCGTCTCGACGGATCCGATCATCGTGTCGGGGAACTACAGAGTGACGGCGGAGGTCAAGTTCGTGGATGACATGGTTCCGCAGAATAACTACACCGAAAGTTTCTTCCGAGTTGGGACTACAGGGGTTGGCGTCGACAATGAGATTCCAACTGATTTCGCACTATCGCAGAGTTATCCCAATCCGTTCAATCCAACGACAACAATTGAATATCATATACCCATCTCGATCTTTGTCAAATTGAGTGTCCTTGACATACTTGGTCGTGAAATTGCAATACTGTTAAACGAGAACAAATCAGTTGGCAAACATAGAGTTAAATTCGATGCCAGCAATTTGCCGGCAGGGGTATATTTCTATCGCATGCAGGCTGGCAAATTTCAAGAAACGCACAAGCTTATTTTGCTGAAATAGGATTGTAACTGCAACTAACAACACAAACCACGAGACTCGCTTTGTTGAAAAGGAGTATTATGGTCATTCTATGTTTTTGCCGCAACCGCACAAACCCAATGCAACGGCAAAATCAAAAGAGTCAAATTTTTCCAGACACAAAAAAAACGACATGAATAAATACTATTTTTGACAACTAAAATGAAATTCTAATGAAAATTGACTCAATCACTATAGAAGGTTTTCGCAGCGTAAAAGGACCGCTTACAATTAAGCTTGGTCAAATCGCTGCATTGATTGGTGCAAACAATGTTGGCAAGAGCAATATTCTTTCAGCGATTTATCGTGTGTTAGGGCGTGATTGGGTTACAGTAAATACATTTGATGAAGATGATGTTTTCAATAATGACCATGACCAAGATATAAGAATTGACATTGTATTTTCTGAACCATTTAAGCACGAACAGTTCAAAGAAATTTTTATTGATATTCCAAAACTGAGGTTTCTTTATACAAGATACAAAGTGGGTGAGAACAAAGGAAAAAGAAGATTAGAAAAGAAATGTCTAAAATTAGATGATAATGTTGTTTTTAAATACAAAGAACGACCAAAGAAAAATCAGAAGCAAGAATTTGAACCGTTCACAACAATACCACAAGAAATTCAAGAGAGCATTCCCGTTATTTATATCGGCATTGACAGAAGTTTAAAATCTCAACTGCCCAATTCAAGAAACTCTCTTCTTGGAACTTTGCTAAGCGACATCAACAAGGATTTTGAGAGAGAAGAAAACAAAATCAGAGTAAAGGATGCTCAAGGAAATGATGTTGAAATTCCAAGAAAGGAAAGATTTAAACAATGTATTGCAGCAGCAATGGCTGCACTAAAAACAGATGAATTGATTGAACTTGAAAAATCCATTAAGGTAAATGCGTTACATCAACTTGGCTTCAATCCTGAAACAGAAGCAGACAAATTGGATATTCAATTTGCTCCATTTACAAGTTTGGAATTTTACAAGTCGCTCGAATTGTTTGTTGTAGAAAATGATTTTAGGATAAATGCCACCGAACTAGGTGGTGGTTTTCAAAACGCAATTGTTATTTCTATTGTCAAAGCATTTGAAGAACGGAGAAAGCAAGGAGCAATTTTCCTTATTGAGGAACCTGAAATGTTTCTTCATCCCCAAATGCAAAGGTCACTTTACAAAACAATCAGAAATATTGGCAAGACCAATCAAGTCATTTACATTACTCACTCTCCACACTTCGTAACAATTCCTGAGTTTGATGAAATTAGAATCATAACAAAAACAAAAGAAGGAACTCAATATGTTCAATCATCTCTTCCTTCAGATGAAAAGTTGAAAGAAAAATTCAGAAAGGAACTTGACCCAGAACGCAATGAATTATTTTTTGCAAATAGATTATTGATTGTTGAAGGCGATACGGAGAAACTTGCCTTACCCGAATATGCAAAAAGGTTAAAGGTAGATATTGATAGAAGCGGGTCAACAATTATTGAAGTAGGAGGCAAAAGAAACATTGAGGACTTTGTTAAACTTGCTCTTTCGTTGCAAATTCCTGTTGGCTTTGTCTATGATATTGACAGCAGTGATTTCGGCAAAGACCAAAAAGATAAAGAAAAAGAATACAATGCTATGCTTGATAAATATGCCGAGAAAGGCGTTTCAATTTGGCAATTGGCTAAAAACTATGAGAGCCAATTGAGAACTGATTTTGGCGAAGATGCATATCAAAAATATTGTAAAAAACATGGGGGTTATTCACCCGCTGTCAGAGCAAGATTGTTTGCCAATGATGAAGAAATACCTGTTCCAAAATTTATTGAACCAATAATCAAGTGGATTACTGCCTAAAAAACTAAATGAAAAGATTACATGAACGCACAACATCACTTGCAGACAGGTTTAACAGCACAAACTGAAACAGTATAAATATTATGGCGAAAAACAATTACGAAAATTATACTCATGCACAACTTATTGCGGAGTTGAAGAAACTTAGTAAGCGGAAGAAATATGGCTTGGTGTGGGAGGAAGAAAAGACGAAAGAAAAATTTGAAGCCGATGCAGAAGGTAAATTACCTGTGCTTGTTGAGGATAAAAAGAGAGAAATAAAAACCGATGCCGACAAACCCACACACATTTTAATTGAAGGCGACAACTACCATGCACTTTCTGTTTTGAATTACACTCATGCTAAAAGCATTGACTTAATTTGCATTGACCCACCATATAATACTGGTGCAAGAGATTGGAAATACAACAATGATTATATTGAGAAGGAAGATGCTTACAGACACAGTAAGTGGCTATCCTTTATGAATAACAGATTGACCTTGGCAAAAAAACTTTTGAAACCAGATGGAGTTTTAATTGTAACAATAGACGATTATGAACTACTAAGTTTACTAGGTTTATTGGAAAATCTTAGAGCAAAGACACTTGGCCGAGTCGCTATTTGTATTAAACCAGAAGGCAGACGACAAAGCAATTATATTATGGAAGCACACGAGTATGCTTTGTTCGTTTCCTGGGGCAATCCTAAGATAAGAAATCTGAATACAGATTTTGGTCTAGATTTTCCCGAAGAGGATGATATTTCAAAATTCAGATGGGAAGGTTTGATGAGGCGTGATGCTCCAAGGGAAGATAGAGGTTCGGATTATTGGTTTCCATTTTATGTAAATAAGGATGCTGAAATCTACACCGAACAGGTTAAAGGGCGCCAACCCGTATTACCAATAAATACAAAAGGTATTGAAAGAGTTTGGCTTTGGGATAAAGAAAGAGCTAAGGATAATATAAAAGATTTAAAAGCCGTAATAAGAAAAGATAGGATAACTATCTATTACAAAAGAAGAGAACAAGGTAGAGTAAAGCCTACTTCATTTTGGTATGGTAGTAAATACAATGCAAACGCATACGGAACAAGGCTTTTAACATCAATCCTTCCGAACAATGATTTTGATTATCCCAAAAGTTTATATTCAGTAATAGATTGTATTGACCTTTTTTTGCCACGAGATGGAATTGTTCTTGATTATTTTGCTGGGAGTGGGACAACAGGACATGCAACATTAGAAATTAACAAAGACGATAATGGAATTCGACAGTTTATTCTTTGCACCAATAATGAAAACAATATTTGCACGGATGTTTGTTATCCAAGAGTAAAAAAAGTAATTCAAGGATATAAAAACGGAAAGGGGGAAAAAGTAGAAGGGCTTGGAGGCAACTTAAAATATTACAAAACAAACTTTGTCGGCTCAGAGCCAACGCACCGAAACAAAAAACTTCTTACTGATAAAAGCATTGAAATGCTTTGCATCAAAGAAAACACCTTTGATGAAGTGTTGAACAGGAAAGATATTTGCATTTTTAAGAATAAAGAAAAGTTCACCGCTATTCTTTTTGACGAAATGAAAATGGATGAATTCAAAAATGAAATTAAGAAATTGAAAAAGCCAGTTTCGGTTTATGTTTTCTCTTTGGAAGGAGACGATTTCAAAGAAGAATTTGAGAACTTAAAAAATGATATTACGCTTTGCTCAATTCCGGAAGCCATCTTAAAAGTTTATCGGAGAATTTACGGAGCAGGACAAATGAAATTAAAAGTGAAAAAATGATTTACAAAAACTTAAAATATAAAAATATTGCCGTTAATCAATTGCTTGAGAAAGCAAACGAATTGCTTGACGAAAGCGGGTGCGACAACATTATTTTCAAAGCACCGACAGGAGCAGGAAAAACAATTATGATGGCTGAATTCCTTATGCAGTTCGTAAGTGAAAGAAAAGATCAAAGAACCTTTTCTTTCATTTGGGCGGCACCACGCAAACTACATTTGCAAAGCAAAGAGAAGTTAGAAAGTTTTTACAAAGACAATCGTATTCTGGAATGTTCAAACATTGAGGAACTTACCGACAAAAAAATTAATGAGAATGAAATTCTTTTTTTGAATTGGGAAAGCATTAACAAGAAAGACAATGTTTTCATTCGTGAAAACGAAAATGATTTTAATCTCACTTCCATCATTAACAACACGATTGAAGAGGGGAGAGAAATTATTTTAGTGATTGATGAAAGTCATCATACAGCATCGGCAGAAAACACAAAGGGTTTAATTGAAATAATGAAACCGAAAATCACGATTGAAGTTTCTGCAACCCCTCACATGACATCGGACAACATTGTGAAAGTAAAGTTTGAGCATGTTGTAAAAGAAGGAATGATAAAAGAGAAAGTTTCATTGAACCCCGAACTGAAAGAAGATAAATTAGAAGGTGAAGGAAGCGATGAATTTATTTTGAAAGAGGCGTTGAAGAAAAGAAAAGAACTGCAAAAGAAATTTGAGAGAATCGGAAAGAATAACATCAATCCTCTGTTGTTGATTCAATTACCCGACAACAAAAGTTTAGATTTTACAGACAAGAAAGAAGAAATTGAAAACCTCCTTGCAAAAAAGTTTGACATCACAACAGCTAACGGAAGAATGGCGGTTTATTTATCAGAGGACAAACGTAACCTTGAAAACATTTCAAAGAATGACAACGAAGTAGAAGTTCTTTTGTTCAAACAGGCAATTGCATTAGGTTGGGATTGTCCCCGTGCTTACATACTTGTTTTATTTCGTGAGTGGCATTCAGAAAACTTTTCCATTCAGACAGTCGGAAGAATTATGCGTATGCCAGAGATTATGCATTACGGTATTGAGGACCTGGACAAAGGATATGTTTATACAAACATTGCAAACAATAACATAAAGATTGAAGAAGAATTAGCAAGAAATTATTTTACTATTTACACCAGTAAGAGAACTGAAACTTACAAACCGATTGACATTGTTTCTTATCACATCATACGGCAAAGAGAAACGACACGGTTAGACCCTTCATTCATCACAATGTTTTTGAATCATGCAAAGAAGAATTCTTTGAAAAGTAAAATCAACACAAAGGTTTCCAAAATAACAGACCATATTCCGATTGACGGAATAATTCATTTGGAAAATGTAGGAACGGTATCAGAGCCGGTTGAAGTTTACAATGACATTTCACTTGCTAAAACAACAACAGAACTTGAACTTGCTTTTAAATATTTTATTCAGGAAGCATTACATGCAGGAGAGATGTTTCCCGAACAGCGATCAGTTGGGAGAGTGTGCACAAGCATTTATCATTTCTTTTCTGAAGAACTGAAAATGAATTACGAAGAAGTGCAAAGAGAAATTATGACGATTGTAATGAGCAGCAGTGAAAACAAACAGGCTTTCACGGATGTTATTAACGAATCATTGAAAGAATATAAACTAAATCACCCGAAAGAAAAAAATAAAGCCGTGCAGAATGATAATTTGTGGAATGTTCCAATGAAAATTGATTTCAACGCAAACCACAAAGAAAGAAAGCCGAAGTTGAAGAAAACAATCATGAATCCATTTTATGAATCTACATCGCCATTTAAAACCTGGGAGACAGAAAAAAGTTTCATTGAGTTTTTAGACAATCACAAAGAAGTTGAATGGTGGTTTAAGAATGGAGAGCAAGACGGAACTTATTTTGCAGTTCCTTACAAAGACGACCAAGACGAAGACCAAACTTTTTATGTTGACTTCATTGTAAATTTTAAGGACGGAAGAATTGGTTTGTTTGATACAAAGTCAGGCTGGACAGCAGAAACAGCAGGAAGAAAGTCAGACGGCTTGCAGAGATACATCAAAGAGCAAAACAAAAAAGGAAAAAAACTTTTCGGAGGGATTGTAATTCCGAAGTCAGGTTCCTTCTACACTTATACAGACATCCCCTACAAGCATGACAAGCAATTGACGGACTGGAAAATTTTAGAGATTTAAAAAACGAAATGTTGCGTAGTTACACTAGTCAGCTGAAATAGCGCGCAACTCAATAAAAAATTGTATAAATGATTTCATCAAACCCTTGGCTGCGTTTTGGTTTACAATTATCAATTTAATTTACATAGCAGTTAAAGTATTTTCATCCCACGCTTACCTTTAATATCTTTGTACAGAACAAAAGGAGATCTGTTGAAAGAAAAAATATGCATAACATCATGGCGATATGTTAATATGTCTTTTCCCTATGTTTAAATGAGTTACAGAATTTTAAATAATACTATATTTGTAAAGAATAAATACAATGAATCATGATTGAGAAAGATCAAATATTAAAATTTATTAGTGAGAATGAAGTGCTTTTTAGAAGCAAGTATCACGTTGTTAAAATGTGCGTATTTGGTTCATGTGCAAGGAATGAACAAGACGAATTGAGCGACATTGATTTGATCATCGAGTTCAAAGCTGATACGAAGAATCTCCATAAGATCAAGAATGAAATTATGGATCTCTTCAAAAGGAAGTTTAATGTTAATATAGATATTTGCAGAGAGAAATATATTAAACCGATATTCAAGGAACAGATTTTACGCGAGTCAGTATATGTCTATCGCTACTAAAGATTACAATTGTTTACAAAACATATTGGAGTCGGTAGCTAATTCAAGATGACCACTCGTTCTAATAAACCGTTGAAACGGTTCATCAATCGTAAATTTTTTCCCGTTCTCATCGGGATTAATCCCGATGAGAATGAAATACAACACCTGAGTTACTAACCGTTTTAACGGTTTTTATATTTTAGTGAGCAACTTGAGCAGCTAAATATATATAATTACATAAAAGCATTTAAAACTGCTGTATTAAATTAGTTTTAATGATACGCTTAACTGAATAGAACAATATTATGAAAAATAAAATTCGTATTGCATCAGGCCAAGGGTTTTGGGGAGATTTAGTTGAGGAGATTTACCCTGAACTTGTTTCAGGGTCTCAATGCATTTACGAATTAACTAATTTACTACAAAGATGCTGAAACGAGTTCAGCATAAATAATAAAGAATAATATGAAAGATAAAATTAGAATTGCATCCGGACAAGGATTTTGGGGAGATTTAGTTGATGCACCATATCATCAAGTAACAAAAGGAGATATTGATTATCTCGTAATGGATTACCTTGCTGAAGTTACCATGTCAATAATGCAAAAGCAGAAAAGTAGAAATCCAAATCTTGGTTACGCAATTGATTTGATCGACTTGATGAAAAAGATTCTTCCAATCACGACTAAAAAAGGTATAAAGATTATTACAAACGGCGGAGGTGTAAATCCTATTGCCTGCGCTGATGCAATTCTTGAAGTGGCAATGAAGCTAGATATTGGAAAACTTGACGTAGCAGTTGTTTTGGGTGATGATATTAAAGACTGTCTCGATGAAATTATTCAAAAGGGCTGTGATCTGAATAATATGGAAACGGGTGAACCTATCACTAATGTTAAAGGAAAACTCCTTAGCGCCAATGTATATTTTGGTGCTCTCCCAATTGTTGAAGCACTAAAAAGGGGTGCTGATATTGTTATTACAGGAAGAACAACTGATACGGGTTTAACGCTTGCTCCAATGATTTATGAGTTTGGTTGGAAAAATACCGATTACAATCTTTTGGCTGCTGGAACTGTTGCAGGACATATTTTGGAATGTGGAGCACAATCAACTGGCGGAAATTTTTTAGGTGATTGGCAATCAATTGAAAATTTTGCTGAGATAGGATTTCCAATTGCTGAAGCTTTTCCAAATGGCGAAGTGGTAATTACAAAGCATAAAAATACAGGCGGTAAAGTTTCGTTTGAAACGATCGCAGAGCAGCTTGTTTATGAAATTGGTGATCCAAAGGAATATATTACTCCCGAT
>Ga0154465_1221_pt2 | contig 8675 bp, 5 predicted proteins | sample RifGroC2_FD_105658 | JGI IMG/M metagenome (GOLD analysis project Ga0154465, IMG submission 105658) | Ignavibacteria bacterium GWC2_35_8
CACCATTAATTATTTCACGGTAATTTTCTATTGTCTCGATATTGTTCGCAATATGATCATTCAAATCTCGCGTGAAAAGCAAAGTAGCTTTTTGAATGAGCGGATTCTCTCCCCTTTGTAGATAATATGTTATATCACGCATAGGATAAACAGCACGCCTTAGCTTAAGAATATCTTTTCGAAGATTATGAATTTCTTTTAAGAATGACTCGTCGGAACTATCTAATAATTTTTCTTCGACAAATTCTATTTTATCGTCAACATACTCGAGAGTAATAAAGTAATTATCAACAATAGAATCCAATAATCGGTACATCAAATAATCTGCACCAACTTTTCTTATTCTTCCTTTTGCAGTTCTGATTCTTTCTCTTATCACATCAAACACATCGCCAATGTTTTCTTGAAAAGTAATTACATAATTTTTCTCAAGAATAATGCTTATCTGCTCAATATTCAGGTCTCGTTTGGATTTATCAAAATCAATCATCTTCAAAATGAGGAAGAGAAAATTATCATGCTCTTCAATTTTGGGGCTGTGGTTAACATTCAGAATATCTTCAATAACTAAAGAATGAACTCCGAAAATCTCACAAACTTTTTCGATCAGACTTGCATCATGAATTCCGGCAAAGTTCACCCATAAAGTTTTCGCTCTTTCTTTGAGATGTTTTAATTCATCAATGCTTTCAATTTTCTTTTCTTCAAATTGATGCTCATCGTAATTAAAAATGGTGATTGCAATTTTATCCACTTTTTTATCACCCGTGAATATTGAACTGCCGGGAGACAAATCTTTTTTCCTGCTTCTATATTTTTTCGCTGCCATAGCTCAATTTTAATTTTTGTAGATCAGACATTCATTTAAAGTTTAGCGGTATAAAAATAAACAAAAACCCCAATGAACTTACTTAATTTAAAAAATTATTTCGAATTTTTTCAGATGAAAACGAGGTTGGTTACAAAACTCCAGTAAGCTGAAACTTAAGCTTGCCGGTGAATTGATTCAGGTTGATTTCAATAATCTCGGGCTTGATTCCTTCAACAATTCCGTATGAACCATTATTGTCTTCGACAAATTTATTTCTGTAAAGAACCTGCCTCGATTTTGTTAGGATAATGACTTCAACTGAGCCGGCAGTGTGATCTAGAACCGATACAAATATCCGGCTGTTTGAGTAACTGATGCTGGGATAATCAATTACATTTTGTGATAGATTTTCGGCATTCAATATAAAAGTATAAGAATTTCGGAAACTAGATCTGTAAGGTTCATTTACATTTCCGGAATTATTCTTTGGAGATATGACCTCCTCACGGCAGGAATAAAATACAATTGCTGCGAGAATAAAAATTATTACTGCAAAATATTTATGGTTTTCTTTTTTCATCTATTCTTAATCTAAAAAAGGAAAGCGATTGTGTCAACGTGAAAATTCTAATACCACAAATAAATTCTCACTAAGGAATTGCCCATGCGGGAAATTCATTCAATCCGAATAATACAGTCCCTATCAGATAAACAAGAAGACTAATGACAATTACGCCGAACAAATTCATTACAAATCCAACTTTTGCCATGTCAATAATTCTTATTCTTTCACTTGCAAAGATTATTGTATTTGGAGGTGTTGCAACAGGCAGCATGAATGCCATCGAAGCTGAAAGTGCGGCTGTTATCATTAATAATAATGGATTTACCTGGGCAGCAACAGAAACTGAGGCCATAATTGGTAGAATCATCTGTGCTGAGGCCGTGTTTGAAGTAAGCTCAGTTAAGAATGTAATGACAAGTGCAACAGATCCGACAATTATAATCGGCGAAAAATCAGTAACAGTTTGAAGTTTTAATCCGATGAATTTAGAAAGCCCTGTTGATGTGAATCCTTCCGCAAGTGCAAAACCACCACCGAATAACAGGATAATTCCCCAAGGTACTTTGTTAAATACAGTTGTATCCAAAATAGTTCTTCTTTGAACATCACTGTTTTTTGAAGGTATTATAAATAGAAGCAATGCCATAGCTATGGCAACTGTCCCGTCATTTAAATATTTAGAGAAGGAGAAAAGCCTTTCCCATCCGGGAATAACCACAAATCCGAGATTCATATCAATTCTAAAAATCCATAGCATTGCTGTTGTAAAGAATACTATGGCAATTGTCAATTCTTCATATGATATTTTTCCTAATGATCTGTATTCCTCTTTTATAAAATTTTTATCTATGCTTAAATTTTTATCATACTTAAAAAATATTTTTGTTAGAAGAAATGCGGCAAATAAAATCATAATGATTGCAATAGGAACACCGAGCAGCATCCAGGTGCCAAATCCGATTTGCGGTGCAGAGGGAAAAATAATTTTAAGTATTCTCACAAAGGCAAGGTTTGTCGGAGTTCCAATCAAAGTGCAAATGCCGCCAAGTGAACATGCATATGCTATTGCAATCATAATCGTCAAAGAAAAATTATGTGTTTTTTCTTTTCCGAATTCATTTTCCATTTTGCTTATAATCGCTAGTGCAATTGGAAGCATCATTATGGCAGTTGCGGTATTTGAAATCCACATTGACATAAACGCCGATGCAGCCATAAATCCACGCACAATTGAGTTGGGGCTTCCTCCGAAGAGTGTTATGATCTTCAATGCAATTCTTTTATGAAGCCCCCAATTTTCCATAGCTAATGCTAAAAGAAATCCTCCGAGGAATAAGAATATTACTGAATTGATATACGATCCCGCAGTTTTTTCACCATCAAGAATTCCAAGCAATGGGAAAATTATGATTGGAATCAATGATGTTGCTGCAAGAGGAATTGCTTCAGTTATCCACCAAACAGCCATAAGCGCTGCAACGGCTGCCATTTTTGTAAGATTGGGATTAGCGGGATCCAGGTCAGCGAAGATTAAGATTAAGATGAAGATTAAGAGTCCAAAGATAAATCCAATTTTTTGAAAGAATGACATGCCTAAAACTTTAAATTTTCTTTAAGATGATTAAATTTTTCCTAATCAATTCTTTTGCTCGGGTTTCAATACAACCTCAATATAATTTTCTTTATTAAAATATTTATTAACAGATTCTTGAATGATTTCCGGGTTCAATCGATCAATTCTTTCAGCATACTGATAAAAATCTTCAAGGTCGTAATCGTATAGATAAAACGTCCATAACCTGTTCACCCAAAAATTATTTTCCTTAAGATTCACTTCCCACTCCCGGCGCTGGGTTTCTTTAACTTTAATGAGGTAAGATTCATCTATTGGGAATGTTTTTAAGCTGTCAATTTGATCGAAGATACTTTTCACAAGTTCATCAACTCTGCTGGGATCACATCCAAACGAGATAGAGGCCATATATTTTTCGATGGGATTTTTTTGAAGCATCTGATTTACACTAACACCGTATGTGCCGCTCATTTCTTCTCTTATTATTTCTCTTAATTTTATCTTCATCGCTTCAATCATAGCTGAAAATTTGTGAACTTCCCACGGACTCCATTCAAAATCGCCTGAGAAAAAGAGATTTACTAAGCTTTTATTTTCAATGCCCTTTAAGACTTCTCTGCGAATAATTCCTGCTGGCGGAACTATTTTCAAATCTTTCCATGATTCGTTTCTGTTTATTGAAGGCAAGTTACCAAGATAAGTTTGAATGAAAGGTTTAATTGAATCCACATCAAAATTTCCGACAAAAATAAAAGTGAAATCAGAGGCATCTGCAAAACGATCCTTATAAATTTGAAATGACTTATCAGCATTTAATTTATTGAGGGTCTCCATTGTCCAGGGCATTCTTCTCGGATGATATTGTGAGATGACAGATGTTATCGTATCCTGAAAAGCAGATTGCGGATCTTTGTCTCTATTTTTAAGATAGTTTTCCAGCTTAGTTTTATAGGAAAGATAAGAGATGCTGTCTAATCTTGGTGAAATAAAATTTAGATAGATTAGCTGGAACATTGTCTCCATATCTTTAGGGGACGCCGAGCCTGTTAATCCTTCGGCTAATTCAGCAATGTAAGGAGAAACATTAACTATTTTACCTTTCAACATTTTTTGTAGTTCAACCAAACTCATTTTACCTATGCCGCTTTGAGTGACAACTGATACCGCAGTTGCTGCAGGAATATAATCTTTGTCATCAACCAATGAACTGCCGCCATCGCTGAAAGCTCTAAACAATATTTCATCTTTCTTAAAGTCGGTAGGTTTAAGAATTACTTTAACACCATTCGCAAGCTCAAGCTCTGTAATTTCTAATTCTTCTATTATTTTATTTTCATCAACAATTTTTACCATTGCCAATTTCGATTCAACTAACGGAGCATCTTGCAGCTCTTCCTTGTAAGCAGAAAGCTGATTTTTTTTGACTTCATTTATTGTTTGTCTCAGAGCTTCCTCACCCGGTAGCTTTAAATTCTCTTTTTCCGGGGCTGAAACAAGAACGACATAATTTTTATCGGAGATTAATGAACCAACAATCTCGTTTACTTCCTGGATAGATATATCAGGAACAATTGATTTAGCAAGCTCATTTTCATATTCAATACCGGCAATGGGATTAGCAGCAAGAAAATGCCTTGTGTATTGATTCATGAATACATTGGAATTTGTATTTGCTCTTTCATTAAATCTCTTCTCCATTCCTCTAAGCATTTCAGATTTTTGTCTTTTTAATTCTGCCTGGGTAAATCCTGTTTGCCGAACCCGTTCTGCTTCTGTTAATAATGATTTTAATGCAACCAATATCGAATCTTCCTTAGGAATTGCACCGAGAACGTAAAAGTTTTTGCTTCTAATAAAATTACCTTTGCCGGAGTAAGCATACAGAAATGGTGGTTCAGCACTCTGTGTTAATTCTGCAAGTCGGCTGTTGAGCATTCCATTGTATAAATTTTCTATTAATTCTTCTCTGTAGCCATTTACAGTTTCAATTTTCGAAACAGGAAATTTGTAATATAAACTAATTGAAGTCTGAGGTAGCTCTACATCCGAGTTAATAGAAAATAAAACTTCGTCAGTATCCGGAAGCGGGTAGATGATTCTTTCCTTCTCTTCTTTTGATTTTAGTATTTCAGAAAAAACACCTTTTATTTTTTCTTCTAACCAGTCTTGATCAATATCGCTAACAGCAACTACAGCCATCAAATCGGGACGATACCAATCCTTGTAAAATTTTTTAAGTGATTCATGATCAAAATTTTCTATTATTTCTATTTCACCTATCGGCAGTCTTTCCGCATATTTTGAATTTCTAAACAGAACCGGAGCTTGCTTATCAAAAATTCTGGCATTAGCTCCTCTGCCCAAACGCCATTCTTCAATTATAACTCCCCTTTCCTTTTCAATTTCAGTTGAATCAAAGCTTACATTTGACGCCCACTCTTTAAGAATTTGAATTCCCTTCACTACCATTTCTAGGCTATCGGTTGGAACTTCAATCATATAAACCGTTTCGTCAAAGCTTGTGTAGGCATTTACATCAGCACCGAATCTCATCCCAATCGATTCCAAATAATTTATGATTTCATTCTTCGCAAAGTTTTTTGTGCCGTTGAATGCCATATGCTCAACAAAGTGAGCTAATCCTTTCTGATTTTCTTCTTCAAGAATAGAACCTGCATTTAAAACTAAACGAAGGAATACTCGTTTCTCAGGTTTCTTATTGTAACGCAGATAGTAGGTTAATCCATTCTCAAGCTTTCCAATCGTAACCTTGGAATCGATCGGAATTTTATCTTCCAATGAAAAGCTTTTTTGGGCATTAAGATTTGTAATAAAAATCAGAGATAGAAAAAGTAAAATTATCTTTACTGAATTCATGAGTACACTTTCCTGTTTTTTTTGATGCTAATTTACTTATTGTTCAAATGGATATAAAGCGACTTGGTCATTTGGTGATGTTTCATTTTACACTTCTTACCATGCTTTTATCACAGAGATTATGACTAATAACTCCCGTTAAGAAAGATAATTATAAAAATTAGCAAACAAACCCAGTTCCTTTGGTTTTAAGACCATACGTTAGGAACTGGGTTTGTATTCTTCACTTTTGCATAAGGTGAGTGATAAATTACTTTCTCAATAAAGCTCAAGTTTTATATATTTGCCTCTCGAAATCGTAATACAAGGAATGAATATTAAATACGAAGCTGTAATTGGACTTGAGGTTCATGCGCAGCTATTAACCCAATCTAAAGCGTTTTGCGGCTGCTCTACAAAATTTGGAAATGCTCCGAACACAAATGTATGTCCAATTTGTTTAGGACATCCGGGAGTTCTGCCGATTCTTAATAAAAAAATGGTTGAATTTACTGTTCTGATGGGCTTAGCAACGGATTGTAAAATTAACGAGCGCTCGATCTTTGCAAGAAAAAATTATTTTTATCCTGATTTGCCTAAAGGTTATCAAATATCTCAATATGAAGAACCAATTTGCGAACATGGTTTTGTAAATATCGATTTGAAGGATGGAACATCTAAGCGAATAAGAATAAAACGAATTCACATGGAGGAAGATGCAGGCAAATCTTTGCATGATAGAGGATATGAAACTTGTATAGATTTGAATCGCTGCGGCGTTCCATTAATTGAAATTGTTAGTGACCCTGATTTAAGCAGCGGTGAAGAAGCATCGGCATATCTTGCAAAGATTCATCAGCTTGTAAAGTATTTAGAAATTTGTGATGGAAACATGGAGGAAGGTTCTCTCAGATGTGATGCAAATATTTCAATTCGTCCGAAAGGTTCTAAGGAACTGGGAACCAAAACAGAAGTCAAGAATATGAATTCTTTCAAAAATGTTGAGAGAGCAATCAACTTTGAAATTGAAAGACAAATTGAGTTGGCTGAAGATGGTGAAAAGATAGTTCAGCAAACATTATTGTGGAATGCCGATTTGAATGAAGCAATTCCGATGCGATCCAAAGAAGAAGCGCACGATTATCGCTATTTTCCTGAACCGGATTTATTTCCTGTTGTTATGAATTCTGAATGGAAAAAAGAGCTATCCACTTTACTTCCAGAATTACCGGATAAAAGAAAAGAAAGATTCATACAGAATTACAAGATTCCACAGTATGATGCGGAGATTCTCACTCAATCTAAATATCTTGCAGATTATTATGAATCGGTTGTGAAAGTTACGGATGATTATAAATCCGCCAGCAACTGGATTATGGTGGATGTGCTAAAAATTCTAAATGAAAGTAAAATGGACATTAAAAATTTTCCGGTTGATCCAAACAGTATAGGTTTGTTGATAAATCTAATTAATGATGGAACCATCAGCGGAAAGATTGCAAAGGATATTTTTCCAATAATGCATGATGAGAAAAAGCAACCGCTTGAAATTATTAAGGCGAAAAATCTTTTTCAGATAAAAGATGAGGGTGAACTGGAAAAAATTATTGACGAAATTATTGTTAATAATTCTTCCGAGCTTGGACAGTATTTTGATGGAAAAGAGAAAGTCTTCGGATTCTTAGTTGGACAAGTAATGAAGCTGACTCAAGGAAAAGCAAATCCAAAATCGGTTAATGAAATACTGAAGAAGAAATTAAATCAATTAAAAGAAAAAAGTTCACTTCATTAAAATAGAATGAGTTAAAACCATTAAAGTTTGGTTTGTTCGGACATAAGAGGCTGACTAAAATGTTCTTTGTGCAACTTTGTGTCTTGGCGACTTTGTGGCTAATGTATTAATTTCTTTGAAAAAAAGTTTTTTATTTGCCACTATCCGTCATCTGACGGACACAATCCGTCAATCGACGGACTCTAAGAAGTACCAAGAAAATTATTTTGGCTCACCCTCAATGTGAGCTTCCTATAAACTAAGAGGCTTTAGCCATTTTTAATTTATACAAGCAAATTGAAAACAAGAAAAAATAGAACTAAAAATTAAACGGAGTATAAATTGTCATTTAAAGAGGGTCTTAGAAAATTCTTAGGAATAAAAACAGAAGAAGAATTACATAGAAAAAAAACATTTGGGGAAAAAGTAAAAGAGTTTATTGAATCTTTATTTTTTGCTGCAATCGCTGCTTTGGTTATTATAACTTTTATAATTCAAAACACCCGCATTCCCACAGGTTCAATGGAGGATACAATTCTTGTCGGTGATTTCGTACTTGTGAATAAATTTATTTACGGAGCTTCTTCACCAAGATACATTCCTTTTACAGAAATTGAGTTACCATACTTTCAACTCCCCGCTTTTAAAGAACCAAAGGCGAAAGACATTGTCGTTTTCGAATATCCAGGAGATAGAGATCAGCTAAGACCAAATGAGCTAGGCGTTAACTATGTAAAGAGATGTATAGGAACTCCCGGCGACACAATTCAGATTATCGATAAGGTCGTTTTTATTAACTCTAAAGAATTTTGGATTCCTTCTCACATTAAATATTTAAATCCATATGTTAAGCCGAAAGAATATGTTGAGCCGCGAATTTTTCCTAAAGGAATGCCGTGGAATGAAGATAACTATGGACCATTGGTTGTGCCTAAAAAGGGTTATACTGTTAGATTAAATATTGAAAACGTTGAGCAATGGAGAACTATAATTGATAGAGAATATGGAAAACGGGTTGTTAATATCAGCGGCAATGTTGTAACGATTGAAGATGTTCCGGTTAGGTCATACACTTTCAAAAAGGATTATTATTTCATGA
>Ga0154465_1003_pt3 | contig 8345 bp, 5 predicted proteins | sample RifGroC2_FD_105658 | JGI IMG/M metagenome (GOLD analysis project Ga0154465, IMG submission 105658) | Ignavibacteria bacterium GWC2_35_8
GTTGAATACCGCGAAAAAACTTCTGCTGCGGGGAAATTTCCTGGCGGATATATTAAAAGAGAAGGGCGTCCAAGCGAAAAAGAAATTCTTAGTGCAAGATTAATTGATCGCCCGATTCGTCCTCTTTTTCCAGGTGATTTTAAGAACGAAACTCAAGTAATTGCATTTGTACTTTCACACGATGGTGAGAATGATGCTGATGTTCTTGCAGCCGTTGGTGCTTCTGCGGCTTTAACAATTTCGGATATTCCTTTCGAATGTCCAATGGGGGAAGTAAGAGTTGGAAGATTAAACGGTTCATTTATTGTTAATCCTACTTTTCAGCAGCTTAAGGATTGTGATATTGATCTGGTGGTTGGAGGAACTGCCGATTCTTTAATGATGGTTGAAGGAGAATCGAAACAAGTTAGTGAGAGCGAACTTCTTGAAGCACTAAAATTCGCACATGAAGAAATTAAAAAGATTGTTCAAATTCAGAATGAATTGAGAAGCGAAGTTGGAAAACCTAAAATGGTTATTCTTCAAAGTCCTGTTGACGAATCACTAAAGAAAGATGTTTATGACCTTGCTTATGATAAGCTGAAACAAATTGTTTATTCCATTCTTGCCAAAGAAGAAAGAAGCCAAAAGAATAATGACTTGACTTCCACGGTTAAAACTACACTAGCGGAAAAATATCCCGAACAAGAAAAGGTAATTGACGAACTCCTTCACGACCTTGAAAAAGAATTTATGAGAGAGAGAATTCTTAAAGAAGGAATTCGGCTTGATGGCAGAAGCACAAAACAAATTCGCCCGATTACAATTGATTTAGGTATTCTTCCACGCACACATGGTTCGGTTCTATTTACACGCGGCGAAACTCAAAGTTTAACATCTGTAACACTTGGAACAAAAAACGACGAACAAACAATTGATGGATTAGCTGAAGAGTACACAAAAAAGTTTATGCTTCATTATAACTTTCCCCCTTTTAGTGTTGGAGAAGTTGGCAGAATGACCGGCGTTGGAAGGCGTGAAATTGGACACGGGCATTTAGCCGAAAGAGCTTTAAAAGTTGTAGTTCCTGCTGAAGAACAATTCCCCTATACTATGAGAGTTATATCTGATATTTTAGAATCAAACGGAAGTTCATCAATGGCAACTGTTTGCGCGGGTTCTTTATCTCTTATGGATGGGGGTGTACCAATTAAAAAAGCTGTCGCCGGAATTGCTATGGGGTTGGTAAAAGAAGGCGATCAGTATGCAATACTTTCTGATATTCTTGGCAACGAAGATCATCTCGGTGATATGGATTTTAAGGTTGCGGGAACAGATGAAGGTATTACGGCATTCCAAATGGATATTAAAATACATGGCATATCTTTTGAAATAATGGAGAAAGCATTGCAGCAAGCAAAAGATGGACGGATGCATATTCTTAAAATAATGAACGATGCAATTGTTCAGCCTAGAGAATCTTTATCACAATTTGCCCCTAGACTTTTAACTATGAAAGTTGATACAGATCAGATTGGTTTGATAATCGGTCCCGGCGGAAAAACTATACAAGGGATGCAAAGACTTTTTGGCGTTGAAATTGCAATTGATGACACCGGCACAGTTAATATCGCTTCTCCGAATAAAGAGAATGCGGCTAAGTGTAAAGAATATATTAAGAAGATGACAGCTACTCCTGAAGTCGGTGAAATTTACGATGGAATTATAACAAAGATTATGGACTTCGGGGCTTTTGTTGAAATACTTCCCGGTAAGGAAGGTCTCCTTCACATCTCTCAAATAGATAATAAGAGAGTAAATAAAGTAACTGATTATTTTAAAGAAGGTGACAAAGTGACTGTAAAGCTTCTTAAAGTTGAAAATGGTAAATTTTCTCTTAGCAGAAAAGAGCTATTAAAAGAAACCAGTAGCGGAAACAAAACGGAAGCGGTTTCCTAGCAAACAATTTTTATTAAATGTTTTTGCAAAAATTAATTTAAACAGGTTCAAGCTTGGTATTTAAAGAACTAAATCTTTGGTTGATTTTGTGGCTGATTATTTTATCCAAGATCGGAGAAACAAAACAGATTAATCCAGGCTTGAATCATTCATTAACAAAATTTTATTTAATGAAATATATTATTTCATTTAAAGAGTTTTTCCTTTATGGTAAAAGAGATTGTAATAAACTCATCAGCTACACAAACACGTGTAGCTATAACCGAAGACGGATATTTAGCTGACTTTTTTGTCGACTATCCTGAAAACCGCAGAACAGTAGGTGACATTTATTTAGGTAAAGTTGCGCGTGTACTTCCGGGTATTAAAGCCGCCTTTATAGATATCGGAATGAAACACGATGGATTCCTGCATTTTTCCGATATCGGCGAATCGACAAAACAGCTTCAGGATATTATTGGCGATGATTCTGATATTGACGAAGAAGATGATGATGAAGTTTTCAAACGAGGTGATAATCAGAACAAATCAGGTTCAAATACCCACACAAAACCCATAATTCCTAAACTACTTAAAGGACAGGAAATTCTTGTCCAAATAACCAAGGAACCCGTAAATAACAAAGGTGTAAGAGTAAGCTCTTCCATTTCGCTGCCCGGAAGATTTTGTGTCCTCCTTCCTTTTGATGGTAAAATCGGAATTTCGAAAAAGATTTCTGATTACAAGGAACGCAAAAGATTGCGGAACATTGCTAAAAGTATTCTGCTTCCAAATTACGGACTTATTATTCGCACGGTTGCTAAAGATCAATCAGAAGATGCTTTAAAAGATGATCTTAAAAACCTGATGAAAACCTGGCAAGAAATTGAAACCATAGTTAAGACTGAAAAACCACCTGCCTTAATCTATCAGGACATGAACACTACTTCCAGCGTAATAAGAGATTTGTTCACTCCCGACGTAACAAAAGTTTTTATTGATTCAAAAAAACTGTACAAGCAAATAAAAAACTATGTTCAAGTCGTTCAGCCAGGTCTAGTTGATAAAATAGAGCTTTTCCCATCTGCAACATCAATTTTTGATTCGTTTAAAATTGAAGAACAGATAAAAACATTGATGGGAAGAAAGGTGCCGCTGCCAAGCGGTGGTTATCTAATTGTGGAGCATACCGAAGCCATGGTGGTTGTTGATGTTAACAGTGGGCGTTATGCTAAAAGTAAAGAACAGGAACTCAACTCCCTTAAAACCGATCTTGAAGCATCTCGTGAAATTGCTCGCCAGCTTAGGCTGAGGGATATCGGTGGAATTATTGTTATTGATTTTATTGATCTTGAAGAAGAAAAAAATAAAAAGAAAATTTTTGATGAGTTGAAGAAAGAATTCAGGAGAGATAGAGCAAAAGTAACTATTCTACCCATGTCTGATTTTGGATTAGTGCAAATAACAAGGCAGCGAGTAAGGCAAAATATTATGCAGGCGATGAAGGAAGTTTGCCCATATTGCCTTGGCTCAGGTCTGCTTACAAAGCATTCTCACATTGTTTATGATCTTGAAGAATGGATTAAGAAGTTCAAAAAAACTTCCAACGAAAGAAAGCTTATTCTTAAATGTCATCCGCTTTTTGCAGCAAGATTAAGAGAGGGAAAAGACGGTTCGATAATAAAACTTCAATTAAAATATTTCATAAGAATTAAAATTGAAGAGGATAACAATATCCCAATTGGGCATCTGAAATTTATTTCCGCAAAAACAGAAAGCGAGCTTACTGAAATTTTTAATTAAGAGATATATTTTTGTGTGAAGAAATATTTAAGACAAATGAAAAAGACCGCTTTTTATAACATACACGAAAAACTTGGAGCAAAGATAGTAGAGTTTGCAGGCTACCTTATGCCCATTCAATACTCATCAATAATTGCCGAGCATAAGGCGGTTAGAAATTCCGTTGGTGTTTTTGATGTATCACACATGGGCGAAGTTTTTGTTTCGGGAGAAAAAGCTTTAGACTTTATTCAGCATATTACGGTTAACGATGCTTCTGTTTTGTTTCCGGGCGGAGTTCAATACTCTGCAATGTGTTATCCGGATGGCGGTATAGTTGATGATCTTCTCGTTTATAAACTGACTGATGATAAGTTTATGCTGGTTATTAATGCTTCAAACATCGAAAAAGATTTTAATTGGATGAAAGAGAATAATAAATTCGGAGTCGAACTGAAAAATTTTAGCGATGATTATTCTTTGCTTGCGGTTCAAGGCCCAAACTCAAAGGCTGTTATCCAAAAAATTTCTGATAAAAATCTTGAGCTGGAATACTATCATTTCATGCAAACTAAAGTTGCCGGAATTGACATGATTGTTTCACGGACAGGATATACGGGTGAATTGGGCTATGAACTTTATTTCAACGGAGACGAAAAAAACGCTGAAAATGTTTGGAACAAACTCTTTGAAGCCGGAAAAGAATATGGAATTCTACCGGTTGGTTTAGCTGCAAGAGATTCTCTAAGATTGGAAATGGGATTTTGCCTATATGGAAATGATATTGATCAGACAACTAATCCTTTGGAAGCCGGGCTTGGATGGATTACAAAACTGAAGAAGCAAAATTTTATTGCAAAAGATGCGCTGATGAAAGTGAAAAATGATGGCTTGAAAAGAAAATTAGTTCCTTTGATTACTGAAGAAAAAGCATTTCCAAGAAAAGGATATGAAATAACATCAGCCGGAAAAAAAGTCGGCACATTAACAAGCGGAACTGTAAGTCCAATTCTTGATAAAGCTATTGCTTTGGGTTATGTTGAAACTCAATTTTCGGCAGAGAATACAGAGTTAAATTTTCTAATAAGAGGGAAAGAAATTCCTGCAAAAGTCACCAAGCTTCCTTTTGTGAAGAAGTGATATACTCTAAATTTCTAAGGAAAACCATTAAAATATTATTGTTATGAAAACCAACGTCCATTTTTCTTACATAAATGCGGATGAGCTTGCTTATGCTGGGAAAACCACCGTGGTGATTGATGTGCTGCGAGCTTCCACTACAATAATTCAGGCATTGCAGAATGGGGCAAGAGAAGTTATACCGGTTGCATCGGTTGAATTTGCAGTAAAAGTATCTGGTGGAATGTTTGGCGGGCAAACTCTCTTAGGCGGTGAAAGAAACACAAAAAAGCTCGAGGGATTTGCATTAGGAAACTCGCCGCTTGAATATACGTCAGAGGTTGTAGCCGGTAGAACCATTATATTGTTTACGACGAACGGTTCAAAAGCAATTGTAAAAGCAAAATTTTCGGAAAATTTATTTATTGCTGCTTTCACAAATTTAAATGCTGTAGCGGATCATTTATTAAAGCTCGATAAGGATTTTGAGATACTGTGTTCAGGGAGAGGCAATAATTTTTCAATGGAAGATGTAATCTGTGCAGGTAAATTAATAACGGAGATTCAAAAAATTAATAAGGATGTCGAGCTAACCGATTCTGCAAAAGCAAGTGTTGCGTTAAGCAAATCATTTGGCAAAAGTATCGTGGTGATGATGGAACAAACCGAGCATGGAAGAATTTTAACTGAGAATAGTTTTAATGAAGATATAAAATTTTGCAGCCGGCTTAATACTTCTGAAACAATACCGTATTTAACTTCCGGCGTTTTGAAGCCTCTTCAATAATCCGAATCATTTAATAATTTGAAATTTATTTTTCATAATGGCACTTCGTAGAAAAACAAAAACACAATCAAGCAGTTCCAAAGAAGACGGCTTCTTCTCGTTCACAAATGAGAAGAAGAAAATAATCATCGGAATTCTGCTTCTTATATTTTCTTTATTTTTGTTTTTTAGCATCATTTCATTTCACGAGGGAGACGTATTCGGTTCGTTCTTTTCTGATCTTGTAAACGGTCAAATAAAAAACCCAGCAAACTGGTTAGGAGTAATTGGGGCACATTTCTCTAATTTTCTTGTGAAGTATTCTCTCGGTTATTTCTCCATAGCTTTCCCTGTAATTTTATTTTTTTGGGGAATTGCGTTCTTCAAAAAAATAAAGTTCAGAACAATTATTTACACCTCTAATTTTATTTTGCTTGCTGCTATTATTCTTGCAAGCTTATTCGGAATTATGAATACCTCTAGAGAATTTCCTTTGTTTCCAAATTTTTCTGGCTATACGGGGGATTATTTTGGTAAAGTCCTAAAAAGACTGTTCGGGGGAATCGGAAGTGTAATCTTTCTTATCACATCATTTGTGCTTTTAATCATAATCGCTTTTAATGTTAAGATTGAAAGCATAGTTTCTTTCTTGAAGAGTATTTTTATGTTTACGTCAAGCGCTTCAAAAGAAGCAAGTGTTGATAAAAAATCCAGCGTTGGTATTGATGAAAATCTTGAAAAGATAAAAGATTTGAGACCCGAAAAAAAGAAAAGAAGAATAATCCATCAAGAAGAAGCTCTCGCTAAGGATGAATCTGAATTAGAGGATGAAGAAACCAAAATCAGAATTATCAGAAAAGATGAAAAGACGACTCTTCCGATTGAGACAAATGAGTTATTGAATGAAGAGATAAAGAAAGTTGACTTGGAAAAAACCGGGGATATTCCTCCTCGTGAGACTACCGCTGTTCAGGAAGCAAAGCTGCCCAATCAATGGGATGAAATTCTCAATTTTAAAAAGCCAAGTCTCGAACTTCTCGACCCGGTCGTAGATGAAGATTATAAAGTTGCCGAGGAAGAATTAAAAAGAAATGCTGAACAGTTAAAAGAAAAATTAAAGCTCTTCGATATTTCTATTCAAGATATTTCTGTTACACCAGGACCAGTTGTAACGCTTTATGAAATTGTGCCGGAACCAGGTGTTAAAATCAGCAGGATTGTTGGTTTGGAGAATGACATCGCACTTGCGCTTGCTGCAAGAGGAATTAGAATTATTGCACCTATCCCGGGGAAGAGTGCTATTGGCGTAGAAATACCAAATGCTGAAGCCTCAGTTGTTAATGCAAGATCTGTTGTCGGAAAAATTTTTGATTCTAAAGCCGAGCTTCCAATGGCGTTCGGCAAAACTATTAGCGGTGATGTTTATGTCACCGATTTATCGAAGATGCCGCATCTGCTGATTGCAGGATCAACAGGCTCCGGAAAAAGTGTTGGTATAAATATGATAGTTGCCAGCTTGCTTTATGCTAAGGATCCTTCTGACGTTAAATTCATAATGATAGATCCTAAAAAAATAGAATTGTCTTTTTATAACAAATTACGCAAACACTATCTTGCAGTATCACCGGATTTGGAAGAAGAAATAATAACATCACCGCAAAATGCGGTTCTTCTTCTTAAATCAGTTGAATATGAAATGGAACAGAGATACGACAGACTCGCTAAAGCGGGCGTAAGAAATATTGTTGACTACAATCTTAAAGTTGCCGATGTGAATAAGAAACCGAAGGACACTGATGAAATAAAGCATCACCATCTCCCGTATTTAATTGTGATAATTGATGAGCTTGCAGATTTAATGATCACCGCGGGAAAAGATGTTGAAGAACCAATTACAAGATTGGCACAGCTTGCAAGAGCTGTTGGAATTCATCTTGTGCTTGCAACACAAAGACCTTCTGTTAATGTAATTACCGGTGTAATCAAAGCTAATTTTAGTTCACGCATTGCTTATCAGGTTGCAACAAAAATTGATTCACGCACAATCCTGGATATGAATGGAGCGGAACAACTTTTAGGAAAAGGCGATATGTTATTTCTTCCCACAGGTTCGCCAAAACCAATTCGTGTTCAAAATGCATTTATTTCAACGGATGAAGTTGAAAAATTGACCAACTACATTTATTCGCAGCCTGGTTATTCGAAACCATACTTTCTGCCATCACTTTATGAAAAGAAAAAAGCAGCCTCGGGAAAATATCTATCGGATTTAGACCCAATGTTTGAGGAAGCCGCACGCGTGATAGTTCGTCATCAGCAAGGTTCGGTTTCGCTTTTGCAGAGAAGATTAAAGCTCGGATATTCCCGCGCAGCTAGAATAGTTGATCAGCTTGAAGAAGCCGGAATTGTTGGACCAAATGACGGAAGCAAGGCACGATCGGTGATTGTTGAAAGCGAAGAACAGCTCGAAACGATTCTGCGTAACTTATAATTTTTTTCCGATACCATTTCCTTTTGAGCAAATCATTTTATTTTTAAGTATTAAATTGTAAATCATATTTTTATTGTTGATGAAAAAGTATATTTCTTCCGGAACAGAGTGGGAAAATATAGTCGGTTACTCGAGAGCAGTGAGAGCTGGAAATGTTATTGAAGTTTCCGGAACTGTAGCCTCGGATGGAAATAATATAGTTGGCAAGAACGACGTGTATTTACAAACAAAATTTATTCTGAAGAAAATTGAATCTGTACTAAGCAAAGC
>Ga0154465_1202_pt4 | contig 8118 bp, 10 predicted proteins | sample RifGroC2_FD_105658 | JGI IMG/M metagenome (GOLD analysis project Ga0154465, IMG submission 105658) | Ignavibacteria bacterium GWC2_35_8
CGCTCAGCTTCATCTAATAAATCAAACGCATCTTCATTACCCGAATAAGCAGTGCTTGCAATTTCATGAGCGCTAGAAATTAATCCGCGTAAGATTTCTTTCTCTAAAACTATTTTCGCGTGATATTGAACATTCGCAGCGGATGAAATATTCTGCGACATCTTGCTCAAGTAAACAGCACCGCCAATTTCCTCAACTTGATTTCTCTTTTTCAATTCTTCATAAACTGTCACAGTATCAATCGGTTCACCGGCTTCAAAGAGAGATTGCATCGCCTCAAAAATCAAGCGATGTTCTTTGAGGTAAAAACTTTGTGGAGTTAAAAGTTCGATTGCTTTAGGCACTGCTTCCTTCTCAATCATCATTGCACCGAGGATTGATGCTTCTATTTCCGGTGCTGCCGGTGGTTTTATCCCGCTTTGCGGGACAGGAATAATTTGAGTTTTAACGTTATTTGTCTTATTAGTTTTGGCCATTGATAAGATGAAAGACCCCGAACAAGTCGGGGTTAAATTTTTGTTGCTTTTAATTACACTTGGAAAATAAAAAGTTTTTCCTAAGAATCAAATTAAGAAATATTAAAACTCTTTTGCCATTTCAATCATATCTTTTTCAAAATCTTCATACTTATGCCAATTTAATAAATACAGTAGATTAGAAGCGAAAATTTCCACTGAATCATTATCTAGATCGTAGAAAGAATTTGTATAATATTTATCAAAAGTTGGACTGTGCCAAGTTGCCAGTCTTCTGAATAAAGATACATTAGGTTCAATTAGATTTTTATCCCAATGGTGTGCCCATTGATTACGACCTATGAATATTATCAGACCAATGTGTAAGTCATCTATTTCCTTACCAATAATAAACTGACTAGCTTTTTTCATTTCAGGAATATCAAAATATGAATTTGGAATTTCCCTTTTTTTTGAAAATCTTTTTATGCCAGCAAATGCAAATTGAAGAATACTACCGCACAAAAATCTTTCTGAATAAAGATTATCCACGTATTCATCATCGCGTTTCAATCGTTCCTCAATTATAGGTTTAAGTTCTTCTCTTTGCTCTTCAGATGTGTAAACCAGTCTTGGTGGATATCTTAATAAATCCAAATAAGAATCTATTAATGAAAAGGTTTCAGTAACAGCTCGTTTAACTTTAACTAAGTAGTGTTCGATGTTTTGAATATCTTCCTTCACTTTAAATATCCATCTTCATTTGATTTTGCTTTTTCTTTCCTTTCAACTGCGCAGCTTTGAATTAATGTGATAAGTCTATGGTTCAATACCAAGAATAAGAAGTGGTACGGGTGGGTTATTTCGACCTTGGCGCATAACATTATAAACCTCGCCCTCAAAATATGCAACACCGGAGGACATTTGGGATTGCATATTCTTTGTGGCCAATATTTCAATTCCTAGATTTATTTTTCCGCCAGAATAAAAAAGCATATGTTTCACAAAAAGATCATATGCAACAAAAGAATATTTACCAAACTGAACTTCTACAGCTATTTTATCTTTTACAAAATCGGTCTGATTGTAAGAAAATATGGGATTATTCTCTCCATTTTTTATCAAATATTCTTTTTGATCTTTAGCGGACATCAGCAGTGATTTTTCCATTAATTCTCTGTTAAGAGTAATGTAATAGCTATATCTGCTTTCTTCCCACCCTCTTTTAGAAAATGCCATATCGAATGCTTTATTAATTTCGATTGGAATGTACAGGTCTAATCCTATTTTGTTTTTTTCTTTACTTTTTTTTGTTTTAAAGTTGTTAGCATTAATACTTTTAACAATATCCTTAATGTCTTTATAAAGATTATTGTAATGAACTATTAGATATTCTTCCCCGTTAAGATGGGAATATTTCTTAGCAATTTTCATCTACTGACTCACTGAAAGCCACTCCAATGGAATTTGAGCAACTTTGTCATTTTTTGATGGTTTATGAATAGGTTTATTAATTGGCCTGAATTTTAAATTTCCTTTTTTGAAGTCTTCAATGCGTGCTTGTGCAACATTACAATACTTCTCTTCCTTTTCAATTCCAACTGAATTTCTACCATTTTTCAGGGAGGCAATAATAGTAGAACCGACACCTGCGAATGGATCTAATACCCAACTATCTCCATTAGTAAGAGCTAAAATGCATCTTTCTACCAACTCGATAGGAAATTGACATTGATGTATTGTTTTCTCAGGATGATTACTCTTTACATTGGGGATATCCCACAGTAAGCTTTCCCAATCCTGAAGGACGAATTCCCATATATCTGAAGGGTTTTTTCCCTTTGGATTTCCTGAAATTTGACCCTTTTTAGGACCTTTAAAATACCTCTTGCCAGGATATTTAGAAGGGATTCTGATATCATCCAAATTAAATATGTAATTATCAGACTTTGTAAACCAAAGAATAGTTTCATACCGACCGGATAATCTTTTACTGGCATGTAATCCGTGCCCAAAGTGCCAAATAATTCTGTTACGTAATTTTAGTTTAAACTTCTTGAATATTCCATAATAAAAAATATCGAGTGGAAATATTTCACCTTTCTCTACATAATTACCAATTTGCCAACAGATACTACCTTTTTTAGAAAGTACTCTGACTAATTGTTTAATAATTTCTTCCTGAGTTTCTAAATATTTTTCAATCGAACTTTTTACTTCATACTCTTTCCCCACATTATATGGGGGTGATGTGATGATTAAATCAAATTTTTCACCCTCCATCTTTTTCAACTCTTTTAATGAATCACCACGGATAATGTGATTTTTAATCTCTTGATCCATGTATCCAAACAATTTTTCTTTAACTTTTAATTTCAATTATCTATTGTTCCTATTTTTCTCACTTTAATTTACAAACAATAATAAAAAGATTCTCCATCAATCAATTACTATTTTCTTTGTTACATTTAGGTAATCGCCGAGGTGGAGTCTGTTCATAAACAACCAAATAAATTTTAACAAAAATAGATTTAATTGTTAAGGTTGGCAAGAAGTATTAGAGGAAAAGAAAGCGATTTGTTTTAAAAGCTCCTCATTTAGAGGAATTTAGGAAGGTAAGAATTATTTTACCTCATCGTACAATTTTCTAAATGCTTTCACATCTTCCCAGCATCCTCTTTTAAAATTAGGATTTCGCAGTAATGCTGCGGGATGGTAAGTAACCATGACTTTGGTATGATTAAACTCGAATATTTTACCTCTCATTTTACCAAGAGAATCTTTCTTCTTCAACAATGCCCCGGCAGCAACGAGTCCAAGACATAAAATTAATTTAGGTTTGATCAGCTCAATCTGCTTAACTAGATATGGTAAACAAGAATCCATCTCATTAGGCAGCGGTGTTCTATTTCCGGGAGGTCTGCACTTAACTATGTTGGCAATATAAACTTCCTGGCGAGTAAAGTTAATTGCTTTTAAAATATCATTAAGAAGCTGACCTGCTCTACCAACAAACGGTTCGCCTTGTTTATCCTCTTCTGCGCCGGGTCCTTCACCGATCAAAAGAACATCGGCTTTAGGATTTCCAACTCCAAATACAAATTTATTTCGTCCTTTGTGCAAATCACACTTAGTACAGTTGCAAATCAATCTGTTAAGATCATCCAGGGTTTGAGTCGTTTCCCAATTTTCCTTCGAATCCGCAAACAGTTCCGGCTCTTCATTTACTTTTTTAATGCTAACTTTTTCAGTTATTATTTCACTTTTGAATAGTTCGGATGTAAATAGTTCATCTCCAAAAATTTCTTTTTGATCTTTTAACGCTTTTACTACTTCTGAACGAACTGAGTTAGGCACTAATTATTTCCGACAAAATTTTATTCGCTGCTTGAAACTTGGACAGAAGCGGATACAATTTTTGTTTTCCTGTGTTATGAATTACAATTATTTTGTTTGTATCGTATTCAAACGCACTCTTTTTATCTCTTACCGAATTTATAACAATCATATCAAGATTTTTTGCTTTTAATTTTTTAACGGCATTGCTCTTTTCATTATCGGTTTCCAATGCAAAGCCAACTATTATCTTACCATCTTTTTTAATTGAAGCTAAAATATCATCCGTTCGAGTCAACTTGATTTCAGTGAGCTTATCTTCTTTTTTTATTTTTCTAGATTTGAGCGTCAATGGTCTAAAATCAGCAACAGCCGCAGCCATAATCAAGATATCATTATTCCTCAATTCTTTTTCAACAGATTTTTTCATTTCTGCTGCAGATCTAACACTAATGATTTTAATTTCAGGGTAAGCCGTTAGCAGCGTAGGTCCAGAAATTAAAGTAACATCGGCACCTCTCAAGAATGCAGCTTTAGCAATAGCGTATCCCATTTTACCCGATGATCGATTTCCAATGAATCTTACCGGATCAATATCTTCGTAGGTTGGACCTGCCGTAATAAGAATTTTCTTTCCAGGTAAATCTTTTTTAAGTCCAGATAATACAATTTCGGCAGCGTCAATTATTTTATTTACATCAGCCATTCTTCCATATCCGGACAAACCACTTGCGAGTTCACCGGATTCCGCTTTCACAATGTATGCGTCATTCGATTCAAGTCTGTTTATATTTTCTTGGGTAAATTTATTTTTATACATGTCTACATCAGCGGCTGGAGCAACTAAAAGTGGCGATCTTAAAGCAGAAGCAAGAGTCGTTAACGCATTGTCAGCAAACCCATGGGCAACTTTAGCAATCGTATTTATTGTTGCCGGCGCAATAATCATCAGATCAGCCCACATAGCATATTCAATATGCCATGTAGAAGTATTGGTACCATCTTTTTGTGTTGCAGGAAATGTGTCTACAACCACATTATAGTTTGAGAGCGTTGAAAACGTAAGTGGAGAAATAAATTCAACTGCCGAAGGAGTCATGACAACTCTAACTTCAGCATTTCTTTTTGCTAATTCTCTAACAAGAAAGCAAGATTTATATGCTGCAATGCCCCCTGTAACTCCAAAAATAATTTTTTTCCCGGAGAAAATATCATTGTGCATATGTTTTTTAAGACTTGGATAGTTATAAATATTGTTAATTATAAATAAAACATCTATACTTTTTTGAATTCAAACTCAATTTTGCCTTCAAGCAGCTCTTTTAGAGCTTGTTGATGAGGTTTAAGCTTTTTCTCGAAATCCAGTGATATTTTTAATTGAGCCGGATTATCTAAATCTTCATTTTCATCTTCGCTCTGAGTCTGTGGAATTGTACTCAATAGGGCGTTGAACTCTATTTTATTTTCCGTATTAAGCTGACGTGCTCTTTTTGAAGCTACAATTATGGCTTCATAAACATTACTTGCATGCGCATCCAAACTTCTTAAATCAATTGGGTTAATTTGCATTTAGTATTACTCCTTATTTATAATAGTTAAAATTAAATTTTTTGTTTCTGAAATTGCTTTTTCAAGTTCTTTATTAATAATAAGATAATCAAATCTATCTTTCTGACTCAGTTCCATTTTAGCTCTCTCAATCCTCTTTTGCAAATCTGTCTGGTTTTCAGTTTTTCTTTTTAACAAGCGATCAATCAGTTCATCCAAGCTTGGCGGCGCAATAAAAATTAATATTGCTTCGGGATAAATGTTCTTAAGAGCTAACGCTCCTTTTACATCAACTTCAGCAATTATATTTTTACCATCGTTTATATTTTGATTAACATAATACTTGAAAGTGCCGTAATAATAATCGTAAACTTTTTCCCATTCAACAAATTCATTTTTATTTATCTTATCTAAAAATTTCTGCTCGGATATAAAAAAATAATCTGCTCCGGATTTTTCATTGCTCCTTTTTTTTCGAGTTGTTGCTGAAACTGAGTAAATAAGTTCAGGAATTTCATTCAGCAATCGTTTTACAATTGTGGTTTTCCCGGTTCCGCTTGGAGCAGAAATCGCAAAAATTTTCCCTTTTTTCTTCTCCAAAAATCACTCGATGTTTTGAATTTGTTCTCTTATTTTTTCAATTTCTTCTCGAATAAAAACGGTGCTGTGCGTTATAGAAGTCGAAACAGTTTTTGAGGAAATGGTATTAGCTTCTCGATTCATTTCCTGGCAAAGAAAATTTAATTTTCTACCGGGCTCATCATCATTTTCCAAACTGTTTATGAAAAATTTTAAATGGCTTCTTAACCTTACGCTTTCTTCAGTAATCTCTGCTTTTTCAGCAATTATAGCCAGCTCAAGTTCAAGTCGATCATTATACTGAGCTATGTTTTCAATTAGTGTTTTTATCTTTTCTTTGAACTTGTTAAAATATTCTTTAACGCTTTGCGCTGCGTCCTGTTCAATATCTTTAAGCCTACTTTCAATATTTTCAACTCTTTTATGAAGATCATTTGCTAATTCTTTCCCTTCTTTTTTCTTCATATTCATCATTTCTGTAAGTGCTTGCTCAAGAGCTTCTTTCACCATGTTAAACTCAACATCGGAGATAATAAAATTATTCGAAATCAATATCTCTTTGTTTATCAAAAGATGTTCGAGCTTAACTTTCTCAGAAATCTTCGCGGCTTTCTTAATTGATTTAAGAAGCGATAAATAGGACTTTAATTTATCACTATCCAAAGCCAGGTTTTCCTCTTCTAAACCATTTCGCTTAATTTGAATTGAAGCCGAGACTTTTCCACGCTTAATTTTAGATTTAATGAATTCCTTGATGTCATAATCCTTATTCATCAACGAGGAGGGAATTCTTAAGGAAATATCTAAATAACGACCATTTACGCTCTTTACTTCAGCTTCAACACTAAGATTTTTATTCCCGGATCTTCCTTTTCCGAAGCCGGTCATGCTAACTATCATAAATTCTCATTAAAAGGGGTTAGAAATTACAATTTTTTGAGAAGTAAACCAAAACTAGAATGAAAGACAAATCATATTATTTCCTCAAAATTCTTAGAGAAAAGCAATTTCTCTGGCAATTTAAATGATAAGAATTAACTTAACAAAAACAGAGGTGTTCCATGCTTAGAACTTTTAGAATGCTTCACCGATTCCAAAATGAAATTCGAAATTATCCCATAACTGTTTACCGAAAATGAAAGCTTTATCACTGGGATCATATAATTTAAATCCAAAATCTAATCTAAATGGTGCAACTTGCGTGTAATATCTGAAACCGATTCCAGCGGCAAGTGCTAGCTCATTAAAGTTAAAATCATTAGGATTTATCCAGGTATTTCCATAATCAAAAAATCCTACAACACCCATACTTTGAAAAAATCTATAACGATATTCTAACGTTCCTTCCAAAAGGAAAGTGCCGCCCTTTACATTTAATCCTTTAGCAAAAGGATCTGTGGCTATTGGAGCGTTTTTCGGTACTAACTGGTTGGATCTCCAGCCTCTTACCGAGTTACTTCCACCGGCATAAAATGTTCGATTGATTGGTAAACCGTTATAATCGCCAACATAAGGTTGAAGATATCCGGTTTTAAATTTCAGAGCGACAATATTGTTTCGCTTAAGATCGAGCGCCTGATAAGCAGAGCCCGTAAATAATAGTTTGTAAAAAACTGTTCCTCCGTAATTCCAATTAAAAATGTTCGAGACGAGATAGGGAATACCATTTGCCTCTTCAATCTGCAAAGATATATTAGTTCCTTTTGTTGGGAATAAAAAATCATCTGTCGTACTTTTTCCAAGATCAATACCAATTGTGGAAACAAGCTTAGATGATAAGCTATCGTTATTAGTACGATAGACCTCCTTTGTCTGTTCTATGTTATAGTATGTGCTAAGATAATTAACAAAAGTAAATTTAGGAAGCTCAAACTCAAATGTGATTTTGGAACCGTAAAATGTAATGTTATAATCCTTTTGCTTTTTTATTGTGGCGTAATTTTCCCAGGTTCCAAAAATTGGTTTGCCAAAAAGAAACGGCTGCTCAATTTTTAATCTTGCATCAACATATCCTAAAAGAGTTGTATCCCTGAAGGAAAATTGTTTAATCAAGTTTTTAAAATCCACTCTAAAAATATCCTGAATACCAAACGATGAGCTAACAGTTAATTTTCTTGCTTCGCCATAAAAATTTTTCTTAATAAAATTAGCTCCCAAACCGATGTTGAAAGCACTCTGCTGGTTATTTACAATTATTTCG
>Ga0154465_1023_pt1 | contig 7674 bp, 3 predicted proteins | sample RifGroC2_FD_105658 | JGI IMG/M metagenome (GOLD analysis project Ga0154465, IMG submission 105658) | Ignavibacteria bacterium GWC2_35_8
TGAGTTCTTGAGATACTTCTGGATTTTTAGAGCAGTAATCATTTACTACCGTAAAAAGATTTGTTTCTGGTTGGAATAAAATTGAAATATCGGGAAACCAGTGACTATCTTTTTCGATTGCAGTATTAAAAACCTCGAAACGTTCCTCAATAGGCTGAAAAGAAATTTTAATTCTGGTTCTTTTATACTCTTTGTTAATAATCTTTTGACCGAGAATAGCAGCAGTTAAAGCTGTAACACGCTGCTGTCCATCGATAAGAATTTTTTTACCTTCAGCACTATGACCATCTTTTAATCTAACGTTTGGATTTTTCCATGCAATAAGGTACCCGATAGGATAACCTTGGTAGAGGGAATCCATAAGATCACGAACTTTGGAAGTATCCCAAACAAAAGGCCGCTGAATTTCAGGAATGGCAATTTCACCGGATTTAACCCAGGCAAGGATTGTTTCAATTAAATGCTGATTAACAGAATATTTTTGTGTTTTCATAAACACCCATTTCTTTTTTGATTTTACGGCTATCGCTTTATTAGTGGTGAGTTTTTTAATACAATTTTAAGTTGTGTTTATTATTTCTCTTTTTCCATTTCATTAATTATCCTCATTGTTTCTACGCTAATGGTTGTGATTTTCTTTAACAGGTAAATCACATCTTCCTTATAATCTGTAAAGCGATAGGTGTTAAAATTTTCTGCGATAGTTGAATCTTTTGGTTTCTTTTCTTTGTACTGGTCTAGTATCCATTCGATAGCACTGCGGTTACCGAGTTTGTATTCCCACGCTTGTTTGGGGATTCCTTTCAATAAAGTTAGTTCATCAATTTCTATTACCCCGGCAAGCTTATCGGCCTTGAGTTTGACTTTTATTATTGGTTTGTGTGCGTAAAGCGTTTCAGGTTCTTCGACTTTGCTGAACATTTCTTTTTGTTTAGTATGAGCTTGCTTTGTTTCACTTTTGATGAGTTTTAGGTTAAATGGTTTTGCTTTTTCGTAATTTATGTGTAATTCCATTAATTGTTTGCCCCATTTTGCCCATTGCCAAAAATCTTTATAGAAAGGAATACGAGGAAACTCCCGCTTTAGATTTAATTCGTATTTCTTTCTGTAAGCCGGATTGTGAAGTACTGCGTAAACATAATGGAAGATGTCCTCTTTCTTAATCTTTTTGTCTTTGTAGTGATTAACAAATTGTTCTAATCCCCAATCGGTTATGTTGTCTATTCGATTTCCGTTTGAATCATAACGGTATAGTGGAAGACATTGTGTCTTTTCAAGTAAATCGAAACTTGCAACTTTTGTTGATGCTAATGTTTGAAATGCTTTTGAACCTGCGATCCCTGAAAACCAAATCACTTTATTCTTAAACTCATCTTCGATACCAAATATTATTTCATTTTGATAAACACGATGAGTTATGATCCTATCAAAATAAGTGAACTGAGATATAAAAGGTCTGTAAAGTGAATTTCTAATTTTACTTTCTGCAAATTCTAATTTAGAACCTTTTTGTAGATGAGATTCTAATTCTTCAGTCCATTTGATAGTTCTATCAACAAAATCATTAATTGGTTTTTGTTTATCAGATTTTAACCATCTTGATTTTTCTTTTTTATAAAAATCACAAAAATATTTGGCTTTTTGATGAAGTGATTCTTTATTTAAATCAAATGTCCATTCATCTCTTGCTGTAACAATTCCATTTGAAAATAATTTAAAGACAGCTTCAGATTTATTTCCACGCTTCACATCATTATCTGCAAGAGCTACTAATCTTTCAAAATCATTATCAGCAAGATTTATCCAATTATTATTTTTATCTGGAGTAATCTTTTGAAACGGAAGTGTTTTAAGTTTATTAGCGTGAAGATATTCTTTCTTCTCTTCAGCTTTTGCGTAATCTTTTATCTCATTATAAAAAATATTACAGCCTGATTCATTTTCTTTTTTAACTAAGAAATAGACAGCGACACCAACTCTGATTAAATCTGAAAATACATTACCACCTTCGGCTCTGCGTCTTTCACCACTTGTTCTGGCATTTCCTTTAAGATCAATAATCCATATTTCATTAAACTCTTCAGCAACGATTTTTCTAAATCCATCATAAGTACGAGAATTTATAAATGAATTATTACTTACAAATGCGACAATGCCATTTTTATCAACCCTATCAAAAGCCCATCTTAAAAATCTTGCATACATATCATATACTTTTGTCTTTTGTGCAGTGCTGTACTTTATATAAGTATCTTTAATACGCTTATCGATGTATGGATATTCTCTGTTCTTATTATTCTCATTTTCATTTTGTTGATTTGCATTGTACGGAGGATTACCAATAACTACAGAAATCTTTTTACTGTTCTGCTGTTTGATACGTTCTGAGTTTTCAGAACTTAAACCAAACATTGTTTCCTGTTTTCCGCTGTAAAGAAGTGCATTGGTGTTATCAAGTGTATCAACAAAGCAAAGGTTCTTAAACTCTTCGTAATAACCCATCTTTTGCTTAAATGTAAATTCAATATTTAGATTAGCAATGTAGTATGGAAGTATTGCAACTTCGTTTGCGTGGATTTCATTCTTGTACTTGTAAAGTAAATCCTGATTTGGAATGTGATCAATAATAGAAGTAACAAAAGTAGCTGTTCCTGTTGCAGGATCGAGTATATCTACATTTTTATCAGAAAGCGTTTTACCAAAATGTTTGTGTAGTAAATACTCGATGCCTTCAATCATAAAGTTTACAATTTCGTTAGGCGTGTAAATTACACCAAGACGATCAGCAGCTTTGGGATTATATACTTTGTAAAAGTTTTCGTAAAGAACTTTCAAGAACTTTTGTTTTTCGTGATGATCGACAATACCGGCAGCGGTGCTATTGATAGCATCGTAATAATGCTCGATATTGCCCATCAGGTTTTTACGTTCACTGTAAGTAAAAAGAATCTCAATAAGTTTTTCGAGTTCACGAGCAATATTATTGTGTCGGTGAAATTCGGGGTCATCAAATATTTTGTTAAAAATGTCGCTTGTGAGAATATGCTGAATCATCATTTCGCGAATATCAGCTTCGGTTATATCTGGATTTATTTCGATCTTACACAGTTCAAGGAAAGTTGCGCTAACAGCAATAAAGTTTTTATTCCTTACACGGGTTTGATCAATACGTTTACGGAGCGTTTCTACAATTGCAGGAATATCAGCCTTAAATTTTTCTAATGCATCTTCAAACTTGTAAACAGTATCGCTCTTGAAAGAAATAAACTCTGTAATGATTTTATGCAGTTCATCAGGATTAAGAACAAAACCGCGCATAACTTCTTCACCGCGTTGAAAAAGAACTGCTTCTTTTGAATCTTCAAACAGAATATTATAGAACGGATAACCTTTTTTTTGCTTGGTATCTATCTCATCGTTAATTGTATCTTTTTCATCTTTGCTTTCCCAAAGACCAATGTCCAATCCAAATAAATTTTTGACAATTCCATCGGGACGAACCTTACTTCCTTTAGTGCCCTGGCATGAAACTTCAGTAACTACTTCATAGTTTTGTTTATGAGCGTATTCATTAAGCAAGTTCCAGAAGTGATTGCGTATAGATTGTTCGTTTGTGGATTTGCCGAAGTGCTTGGCACGTTCAAGATTGGTGTAATACTGATTTATTAAAATTCTAGACATTAAGTCCTATTTTAAGTGTTGTACAAAACCTCATAAACACATGCATCAAAATAAATAATTATGCTCATTAAGACTAAATTTTTCTGACACATATTCATATCCTTCAATTCAGACAACTATACTTCCCTAAGTAAAAAACAGAAAATGTCCTTCCTTGTCCAACAGAAATAATCGATAAAAATTCTTTTGAATAAAATAATAAAAGGGAGCCGAAGCTCCCTGATATTATTTCATGGTATAAATCAATTACAAAAATTCATTTGTTCAAATTAAAATACGCAGTTTTAGTTTGGGCTGCTTGTCTTGGCCAATCCAGATGAGTTCTAATTTGGGTTTGTGGTTCATAAGCAATTTCTAATTTACTTTTTCTTTTTTGTTTTCTTCACTTCTATCAGAATTTTCTTCTCATCACCTTTAAGCCGTCTCTCAATTTTTTTAACATCTTCGGCGGGAGGAAGATTTTCCGGCTGCACTCCGCGTTCTTTAAGAATTTTTCTAACTGCAAGATTATTATCAACGTGTTCTTCAGAAATCTTTTCGTGTCCGTGAAGATCTTTTTCAATTACGTTGTGGCTCGTAAGCTCGGATGCAAAGTCTTTCGCTTTAATAGTAAGTGTAGGTAAAAAGTCAGCAAGAGGTCGTCCATCCGGAACATCTAATTTACTTTTCATCATTCGGGTGTTTAGTCCACCAAAAAGCGCTTGATCTCCTTTAGAACGGATAATAGCAAAACCTTTTTCGTCAACACCTCTTTCATAAATAATTCCGGAAAGCTTTTTTTCTGAGTGAGAAAGTTTTTCTCGAGCAGTAACACGGGCAATATCGAGCAGTCTTTTTTCGATTATTTCTTGTTTGCGGGTTTGTACTGCAAAATATGTTTGAGCAAAAGCAACTTCAGGTTTTGCTGGATCACCATTTTGAGCAACAAGATAGCAGGCGTATCTTGTTAGGGCGATATCATCAATTTTTCTTTCTGCACCACTGCCCAACACTACCATTTTGTTGATATCAACAAAATGGTCTGGAACTGATTCACCACTATTTTTACAAGAGTCTTTTGCTTTGTCAATAACCTTTAGAAAGTTACGCCATTCAGAATAATCAAATATTTCTTGCAACTCTCTCGCACTCCAACATTCCACTCCTTCCAAGAGATAACAAGCGTTTTCAAATTTTTGAAAAAGTTCAGCAATTAATTCTTTTTTCATATCAAACTCCATCTAATCAAGAATAATTGAACTAAAATAGTGTTTTGTTTAATCTTTTTCTATTTCTCTGATTAAATTTTCTTTTGCATTATCTATTTCATCTTTATCTCCCAGAAATAAGCGCTAAAAATTCTTTTGAGTAAGTAACACCCAAAATATTTTGATTCAAATAATGAAATAGATGCCTCTACTGGAATTATTCTCCTACACCGTTTTGATTCTCGCTTTCCTCAAAGTATAGATAATCGGTTTTGGGTGAATAATTTTAACAAAATTTCCATTCAAACTTAATCAAAAGAAAAAGAATTGAATCTCTTAATCAGAATCTTCTCCTGATCTATAGCTTATTAAACCATTTTTAGAGAATAATTGTTTAATTTTCCGAAGCAAATTTTAGAATATTTACTCAAGAGTTTACCTTCACTTAAAAACAGAAACTGGGAAAAACATGAATTCAATGGAACATCCTGATAAATTTGTTAATAGACATTTAGGACCACGCGAAGAAGATATTACTGAAATGTTGAAAGCGATAGGAGTTGAGAGTGTTGAAAAACTTATCCAAGAAACTATACCTCAAAGTATCCGGCTTACTGAAAAATTAGAAATTGATCCCCCAATAAGTGAATATAAATTCATAGAACATCTGAAAGATTTAGCCAACCGAAACAAAGTTTATAAATCTTATATTGGTTTAGGTTATCATCAGACCCATACACCTGCGGTAATCCAAAGAAGTATTTTAGAAAATCCCGGATGGTACACACAATACACTCCGTATCAAGCTGAAATTGCACAGGGCAGATTGGAAGCTCTTATAAATTTTCAAACTGCAGTAATTGATTTGACCGAACTTCCAATTGCAAACGCCTCTTTGTTGGATGAAGGCACTGCCGCTGCGGAGGCAATGGCTATGCTTCACTCGGTTTCTAAGAATAAAAATGCTAACGTCTTCTTTGTTTCTGAAGAATGTTTTTCTCAAACAATTGATGTTCTAAAGACGAGATCAAAACCATTGGGAATTGAATTGTTAATTGGAGATCACAAAACCGTAGAATTAAATGATAAAATATTTGGAGTGTTCGTTCAGTATCCTTCTTGCGATGGAGAAATTTATGATTACAAGGAATTCTTTAGCAAAGCCGATAAGCTCGGAATATTAAAAGTGGTCGCTGCTGATTTGTTAAGCTTAACTTTACTTACACCTCCGGGAGAGTTTGGTGCCGATGTTGCTGTTGGAAATTCACAAAGATTTGGTATTCCAATGGGCTTTGGTGGTCCTCACGCAGCTTATTTTGCAACCAAAGATGAATATAAGAGAAATATTCCCGGAAGAATTATTGGTGCATCTGTTGATTCACACGGGAACTTAGCATACAGAATGGCATTGCAAACTCGTGAACAGCACATACGGCGAGAAAAAGCTACCAGTAATATATGTACTGCTCAAGTTCTTCTTGCAGTGATGGCTGGTATGTATGCTATATATCATGGTCCAAAAGGATTACAAGCAATTGCCGAGAGAATTCATCATTTCACAAAAATGCTTGATGAAGCTTTGAGATTTTTGGGATACACTCAAGTAAACAAAAACTATTTTGATACTCTTAAAATTGTTTTCACAGATAGTTCAAAGAAAGAAATTGATGCGATCAGAAACATTGCATTAAGTAAAAAAATTAATCTCAGATACATTGACGATAATGCAATTGGAATCTCGATAAATGAAATAACTGATTTTGATGAGATGAAAGAAATCATCTCCGTTTTTGAAGAGACAAGTGGGAAGAAAATTGATAATAAGAAGTTTGCAGAGTTAGGAAGTTCAAATAAAAATAAATTTTTACCAGACTTTAAAAGAATAAGCAAGTACTTAAAACATCCGGTATTCAATTCTTATCACTCAGAAACTGAGATGATGCGATACATTAAAAGTTTGGAAAGTAAGGATCTTTCATTAGTTCATTCCATGATATCTCTTGGATCATGCACGATGAAATTGAATGCTGCAACTGAAATGCTTGGAGTTACCTGGCCTGAGTTTGCAAATATTCATCCTTTCGCTCCGCTTGATCAAGCCGAAGGTTATTTGGAATTATTCAAACAACTTGAAAAAGATTTATGTGAGATCACTGGTTTTTTCGCAGTATCGCTTCAGCCAAATTCCGGAGCGCAGGGCGAATATTCGGGATTGATGGTTATTCGAGCTTATCATCATGCCCGCGGCGATGATCACCGAAATGTTGTTCTAATTCCTTCATCTGCACATGGTACTAATCCTGCAAGCGCTGTCATGGCTGGAATGAAAGTGGTTGTAGTAAGTTCAACTGAGATTGGTAATGTTGATTTGGATGATTTAAAAAATAAAATAGAACAGCACAAAAACAATCTTGCCGGTCTGATGATTACTTATCCATCAACTCATGGTGTGTTTGAAGAAGCAATAAAGCAGATTTGTAAATTAATTCATGACAGCGGTGGACTTGTTTACATGGATGGCGCAAATATGAATGCTCAAGTTGGATTAACAAGTCCCGCAATGATTGGTGCGGATGTTTGCCATTTAAATCTTCATAAAACTTTTTGCATTCCTCACGGCGGCGGCGGACCTGGGGTTGGACCAATTGCAGTTACAAAAGAACTCGCACAATTTTTACCAAATCATCCGCTTGTAAATTTAAATCATCAAAAAGGAATTACACCGGTTTCATCTGCTCCATGGGGAAGTGCAAATATCCTCATTATTTCTTATGCATATATCAAAATGATGGGCGCAGAGGGATTA
>Ga0154465_1213_pt2 | contig 7597 bp, 7 predicted proteins | sample RifGroC2_FD_105658 | JGI IMG/M metagenome (GOLD analysis project Ga0154465, IMG submission 105658) | Ignavibacteria bacterium GWC2_35_8
CGCATGGAAGAAATCCGTTTAATACTCCAATTGCAAATAAGGAAATTTGACTACCTTTTCTGAAAAGCAAACCAATTGATGATTGCAGTACTTTTGTTATCACCCTTACGATACTTAGTGAGCTAAATAAATTTTTAATACGTGAAGGAAGTAAAATTATTATTAAAATTATAGCACCCAGTGCAATGGACAATATTTGCTGATAACCTCCAAGATTTATTCTGTGTCCGATTAGGCCAATAATTAAGCCCATAACTGAATAAGTAACAACTCTGCCAAGATTATACAACAGCCTTCCCGAATAAAGACTTAGCTTTGATTTACTTTGTGTTGGTAATGCTAACGCAATCGGTCCGCACATTCCAATGCAGTGCAAACTGCCTAAAAATCCAAGCGCTAACCCTGATAATACTTCCATAGCCATTCCTTATAATTCCAAATTACAATTAACAATCCACCTGACGCGGACAAAATAAATTCAAATATTAAAAATCCAATTTTTAAAATGATTGGTAATTGAAGCGATTGAAAATTGAAATTTATTTGTTATTTGGTTTTTGGTTATTGTTATTTCTTTAAGTTGGATGTATCTACGTAGCAATTAATTTAATTTATCATCACCGTACGTTCAACCGAGTAGCTTTCTTCATTCATCAGCCATCTCATCCGAACTTTCCAGTAACCCTTTTCAATCTTCGAAGCATCTAGAAGCAACACTCCATTTTCATTTAATTCAAAAGTGGACTTAAAATCTTTACTTGAATCTGATGGACGATAAAAATAAATCTCACCATATTTTATTTGCTTGGCAACCGAATCCGGGAAAGCAAATTTCATTTGATCATTCAGATATTCCAGCCTAATTTTATTATTAATTTCTTTAGTTCTCTCAGCCTCATCAATTTGATTTTGGTAAATGAGCGTTTTCTCGTAATAATTATCGGTTACAAGATCTACCTTCTGACTCATGAAAAGAAATATCATCGCGAAGGAAATTATAAGAAAAACGATAATTGAAATTACTATTCCTGTGCCCCAATTGAATTTCAACTTAGCTTTTTCCTTTCTCAGCTACCGGACCTAGAAACGAGGTCTTAACTTCTTTTAGCAGTTTATCATTTGAATAGACTAAAATAGTAATCGGCGTATTCATTTTAGCAATCGATGTTTTAGGCAATATTAAAAGAAACTTTGAATCGTGCTTCTCTTGCGGCTTGAGATTAAGTTCATCACCAAGAAGTTTTAGCTCACCCTCAACATTCTTAAGTTTTAATTCTATTGGTGTATAATTAAAAGACTTGTTGGTAATGTTCAAATCATAAATATTACTACATTTATTATCTGGCTGTTCCTGAAAAAGTAAACCGGGTGTTCGCAAAATATTTATTGATAGATCACTTCTTGTAACAAGCAAATAACTTAGAACGGAGAGGATTAAAATTAGTACGGATGAATATCCAGCCATTCTTGGAGTAAAATGAAACTTCTCCTTTTTTTCGATCCCGCGTAATGAATCGTATCTGATTAATCCTCTTGGGCGATCTATCTTATCCATAACTGTGTCGCATGCATCAATACAAGCGGTGCAATTCACACATTCAAGCTGAATGCCGTTTCGGATATCGATTCCTGTTGGACAAACATCAACACACAAGTTACAATCAATACAATCGCCCAATTTACTTTTTGCTTCATTCTTTTTAAGCTTTCCTCTCGGTTCACCGCGAAAATTATCATAGGCAATCACTATTGAATCTTGATCAAGCAAAACACCCTGAAGTCTTCCATAGGGACAAACCAATGTACACACTTGTTCTCTGAAGTAAGAGAATATCCAATAAAAGATACCTGAGAAAGCCAGCATAGATATAAATCCGGCTAGGTGCTTTGAAGGCGGTGCGGTGATAATTTTGATTAGCTCATCCATTCCAATTACATAGGATAGAAAAATATTTGAAATGAAAAAGGCGATAGGAAAGTAAATAGCATGCTTAATTGTCTTCTTAAAAATTTTGTTTGATGTCCACGGTGCTTGGTTTAGTTTCGTTTGATCTTTGAAATCACCCTCAATCCAGTATTCTATCTTTCTGAAAACCATTTCCATAAAAATAGTTTGCGGGCAAGCCCATCCGCAGAATACTCTGCCAAATATTACAGTGAATAAAATAACGAAAACAGCAAGTGCGATTATTGCTAACGCAAACAAATGAAAATCATGGGGACCGAATGGAATAGTGAATAAAATAAAATTTCTGTTAAGAAAATCAAATAGCAAAAAGGGGTGTCCGTTAACTTTGATAAAAGGAGTAGACACCAAAAACAGGATCAGAAAAAGACTTACGACAGTTCTCGCATTATAAAATCTTCCGGAAGGCTTTTTCGGGTAAATCCATTTTCGCTTCCCCTCCTTTGTAACGGTTGCAATATAGTCGCGAAAAGATTCTTCGGTTTTAATTTCACTCATTGTTGCGATTCATAAATTTAATGTTGGATATCATTTAGCCGCTGCCTTAGAGACAAATTTATATCATCCCTAAAGGGATTCTGTTTATTTGATGTTAATTATTGCTACAAATATTTTATCCCTAACGGGATAATTCCGAAGGGATGTGATATTCATAGAATAACAATAACGAATGATTACTAAAATCCCGTTAGGGATGACATAGAAAAACTATTTCAGCTTTCGAATTATCATCATGTTTGGTTTAAATCTTTACATTCCTTTCAATGAATCCTGCTGAACATAAAGAACACCCTCGGGAGCTTTAGGATTTGAAGGATTAGTTCCTCTAAGTGTTAAAATAAAACTCGAAACTTCTTGTATTTGACGCGGATTTAGCTGCTGATTCCAGCTTATCATTCCTTTGTTTGGAACGCCTTCTTTAATAACTCTATAAATATCTTTAATCCCGCCGCCGTGAATCCAATAATCATCGGTAAGATTAGGCCCAACTAACCCAGCACCGCTTTCAGTATGGCACACAGTGCAATTTTTTAAAAAAATTTCTTTTCCAGATTTAATTGCAGCAGCATCTTTTAGAGCTGTTAGAGTGTTCTCATCTAATAAAGCGCCGGATTTTACAAGTTCAATTCTCTGCATTTCAGCAAACTGCAATTCTTCTTTATATTCAGTGGCTTGAACATCGCCAGAGGATAAGATGTGATAATTAATCATGTAGAAGATGCTGAAAATGATCGAACCGTAAAAAAGATAATTAAACCATGGTGGAATTTTATTGTCAAGTTCGCGAATATCATCATAAGCGTGATCAAACATTATATCATTTTCTTTTTCGATCGGCTTAAGTCCTACAATGTATCCCTTCACTTTTTGAAAACCTAAAGCAAATTTCTTTTCACGTTTTATTTCTTCACCCAATCCGAAGTAGAGAAAACCGAACATGATCAGCAGCACAACAGCTATTAGTGCAACCGCAACAATGTCGTAATAAGATTTAGTTAACTCTCCGCCTTGAGTTTGGGCGGCCATATTGCTAATAAAAGAAAAAAGAAACATCATGAGTAATGTTCGTGATAATGATAAAAATTTAGTTTTAAATAACATTTTATTCACCCTTTAGATTTTGTGAATTGTTTTCCGGTTCAAGAGGTAATTGTTCCATTTGTTGTATATAGTTTTTATTCATTCTTACTATTATTACAATGATAGTGACGAAGAAAAGAATAAAAATAATTAAAGCGATAATTGCATAAACGTCAATACCCGATATTGACTGAAGAACATCTTTAAACATGTTAAACCGATCTCACTTAGTCTCTGTTAATTCATTTAGTTTTATATCAGTACCTAATCTTTGTAAGTAAGCAATCAAAGCGATTATCTCTTCAGTACCATCAGCAGCAATACCATTTCTTTGTAAATCAATTGCTATCTGTTTTGCTTGCTTTTCCAACTCATCCTTTGCCAAATTTTCATAATCAGCGGAATAGGGAACACCCAGCTTTCTCAAAGTAATTATCTTACTTTCTAAGTCTGAATAATCCAGTTTATTCTCGATTAGCCAGGGATAAGAGGGCATTATAGAGTTTGGAGACATGGAAGATGGGTTTTCCATGTGATAGTAATGCCAAGAATTGGGATACTTCTTACCCTCTCGCCATAAATCAGGTCCTGTTCTTTTCGATCCCCATAAAAATGGATGTTCGTAAACATATTCGCCTGCTTTTGAGTATTCGCCATATCTCTCAGTTTCCGATCTAAAAGGACGAACTAATTGTGAGTGACAGCTATTGCAAGCCTCTCTTATGTAAAGATCTCTTCCCTCAAGTTCTAAAGGAGTGTACGGTCTTACACTGGCTATTGTTGGTATATTGGATTTAATTAGAAACGTTGGAATAAATTCAACTATACCGCCGATTGAAATTACCACTAAGGATAATAATGCAAATTGAATCGGTTTCTTTTCTAACCAGCGATGTTTGGATTCCTTTTCAGAATGCAATGATGATTTAATTAATGCAGGGGCTTCGGTGTTCTCATTTGCAGAAAATTTTCCTTGCTTTGCAGTTTTGACTATGTTGTAAACGCCAAGGCAAATTCCTGTAAAATAAAGCAATCCGCCTGTTGCCCGAATTATGTACATAGGAATTATTTGAAGAACGGTTTCAAGAAAATTAGGATATTGTAACGTTCCAAGAGGAGAAAACTCTTTCCACATTAACGATTGAGTTATACCCGACCACCACATTGACAATGCATAGAATACTATTCCCAATGTACCAAGCCAGAAATGCATATTGGCCAATTTTTTGGAATACAGAGCTGTATTATATATTCTTGGGAAAAGCCAATAAAGAATTCCAAAGGTTAAAAAGCCATTCCAACCTAGTGCGCCAACATGAACGTGAGCAATTATCCAATCTGTGAAGTGAGCAATTGCATTTACATTTTTAAGCGACAACATTGGACCCTCAAAAGTTGCCATACCATAAGCTGTAACTGCAACAACCATAAATTTTAAGATAGGATTTGTTCTAACTTTATCCCATGCGCCTCTTAAAGTTAATAAACCATTGATCATTCCGCCCCATGATGGGGCAATCAGCATAATTGAAAAAACTGTTCCTAGCGATTGTACCCAATCCGGCAATGCTGAATAAAGTAAATGATGAGGTCCTGCCCAGATGTAAAGAAAAATTAACGACCAGAAATGAAGTATGGATAATCTGTAAGAATATACCGGTCTGTTTGCCGCTTTTGGTAAGTAGTAGTACATCATCCCCAAGTAAGGTGTGGTTAAAAAGAAAGCGACTGCATTATGGCCATACCACCATTGAACCAAAGCATCTTGAACACCTGCATAAATGGGATAGCTTTTAAGAAATGACACTGGAAGCTCGATAGAATTTACAATGTGGAGCACTGCGACAGTTACCCAGGTTGCAATATAAAACCAGATTGCAACATACATATGGCTTTCTCTTCGCTTAATTATCGTGCCGATCATGTTTATTCCGAATGCAACCCAAACTAAAGTTATTGCAATATCAATTGGCCATTCAAGTTCTGCATATTCTTTACTTGTTGTAATTCCCAATGGCAATGTGATAGCCGCGGCAACAATAATTAGCTGCCAACCCCAGAAGTGAATATTACTCAGCAAGTCGCTGAACATTCTTGCTTTACATAATCGTTGCAAGGAGTAGTAAATCCCCATGAAGATTGCATTACCGACGAAGGCGAAAATAACAGCATTAGTATGTAGAGGTCTAATTCTACCGAAGGTCAGCCAAGGAATGTTGAGATTAAGTGCCGGATAAAAAAGCTGTGTGGCGATTATCAGTCCAACAAGCATTCCGACAACTCCCCAAATTAAAGTTGCAATGGCAAAGTTTTTTACGATCTTATTATCATAACTGAATTTTTCGAGCTCCATAGAGCTTCCTCCTTGATGATTTAGATAATTTATTCTTCAACTTGTGATTTGTGTTCGTCATCCAAAATAATTCTTATTGAAGGTGTGTAAGTGTCTTTATACTGCCCGCTTTTAACAGCCCAAATGAATGCAGCAAGAAATCCCGATGCAACCAATAAACTTATACCGATTAGTATTATGATGACTGTTATAGCAGACCTTCCCTTTTTGCTAAGAAATTTGTAGTTAATGTTGCAAATATAACAACTGATATTGAACTTATCGGCATTAATATTGCCGCTACAATTGGAGTTAATGCTCCTTGAATTGCAAAACCCAATCCAACTACATTATAAACGAAAGAGATAATAAAACTTAGAATGATAATGGTAATGCTGTGCTTAGAAAATTTTAGAAACAATGAAAGCTTGTTTATTTCAGATGCATCAAGTATAGCATCGCAAGCAGGAGAGAAATTGCTTATGTCCTCAGTTACTGCAACGCCGACATTGCTTTGAGCTAATGCACCAGCATCGTTCAAGCCATCGCCAACCATTAGAGTATTTTTATCAAATGACTGAACTAATTTTATGAAATCGAGTTTTTCCGTTGATGATTGCTTAAAACGTATTCTTGATTCACTGCCCAAAATTCTCTCAAGATTTTCTTTTTCACCCTCATCATCGCCCGATAAAACTGATAGCTCATAATGTTTTGATAATTCCTTAATCATGCTTTCTATTTCCGGACGATAGACATTAGAGACACTGAAATAGCCAGGTATTTCATCATCGATTGAAATATAAACGTTTGTATCAATGTTAAAATTTCTTTTTTCATGAGCATTGCCGGAGTCAAAAGCTTTACCCGAAATAAACGGCTTTGAACCAAGTCTTACATGCTTTCCTAAAATTTCTGCCTCGATTCCTTTCCCTTGCATCTCCTTAAATGATACAACATTGAGATTTGCCTGACAATCCAGCGAGTCATATATTTTTTTGCTAAGTGGGTGTGTTGAATTTTTTACCAGAGATTTTATGAGAACTGAGTCTAAGCTTGTTAGCTCGCTCCCCGAATATTTAATTTCTGACTGATTGGTTTGAGTTATTGTGCCGGTTTTATCCAGCACTATTTGATTGACCTTTGCAAGCTGCTCTATTACATTTACGTTTTTAAGATAAAACTTATTTTTACCAAAAATCCTAATTGTATTTCCCAGTGTGAAAGGTATTGATAGAGCGAGAGCACAAGGGCAAGCAACTATTAAAACGGCAGTGAAGGCATTTAATGCTGTATGATAGCTGGTTGGAAGCCATATCAGAAATGCCGAAACGGAAATCAATAAAATTGTTGCTGTAAAATACTTACTAACTGTGTTTGAAATGGTTGTGAAATGCGATTCTGCTTTGCTTTTAAATGCTTCATTGTTCCAAAGCTGAGTTAGATAACTTTGTGAAACATCCTTAATTACCTCCAGCTCTATTGCCGATCCGACCTGTTTTCCGCCGGCATAAACTAATTCTCCAAGCACTTTTGGAGATAATTTTGATTCACCTGTGACAAAACTGTAATCGATATTTCCTTCGCCGCCGAATAAAACAGAATCGGCGGGAATGATTTCGTTATTGCGGATGATAATTCTATCGCCAACATTTAATTTTGAAATTGGGATAGAAACTTCCGAATCATTCTTTTTCAAAATGACGGAGAGAGGGAAG
>Ga0154465_1038_pt1 | contig 7530 bp, 8 predicted proteins | sample RifGroC2_FD_105658 | JGI IMG/M metagenome (GOLD analysis project Ga0154465, IMG submission 105658) | Ignavibacteria bacterium GWC2_35_8
TCCTTTTGGAAATGCAAATGGAATGACAGGCAAATCTGCTTGTGGGCTCATAGGTTTTGCTTTAGCAGATTCAGAATATGCAGACAACGTGATTGTTGTAACCGATAACCTTGTTCCCTTCCCTTGCATTCCCTGGCAGATTCAAGGAAACAATGTTGATTATGTAGTCAAAGTTGAGAGCCTTGGTGATCCAACTAAAATTGTTTCGGGAACAACAGAGGTTACCAAATCTCCCGATAGACTTTTAATTGCTGAGTACGTAGCCGATTTTATTGAAGCAGCAGGAATTATGAAAGATGGTTTTTCGCTTCAAGCTGGTGCAGGCGGAACAAATCTAGCTTTTGTTCTTTTCCTAAAAGAAAAAATGAAAGCAAAAGGAATCAAATCCAGATTTATGCGCGGCGGCAGTACAAAATATCTGGTTCAGATGCTTGAAGAAGGATTAACAGATTACATTTTGGATGGTCAAACATTCGACCTTGAAGGTGTGAGAAGTATGCGAGAAAACCCACGACATGTAAACACAAGTCCGTTCACAAGCTACAACTTTCATGGTAAAGGAAATTTTGCATCAATTGTGGATGTTGCTGTTCTTGGTGCAACCGAGGTTGATGTGAACTTTAATGCGAATGTTGTTACTCACTCTGATGGTTATTTACTGCATGGAATTGGCGGCTGGCAAAATTGTCTTTACTCGAAATGTACTATACTTGCAATTCCTTCTTTCCGTGATAGGATTCCGGTGATAGTCGATGAAGTAACAACTCTTGTTGGTCCTGGAGAATTGATTGATGTTATAGTCACAGAGAGAGGCATAGCCATTAATCCAAGAAGAAAAGATTTATTAGTTGCGGTTAAAAATTCTACTTTACCTATCAAATCAATTCATGATCTTAAAAAAGAAATTGATGAAATCTGCGGCGGCGCCCCTGCAAAACCAAGTGTGAATAGGAAAAAAGTCGTAGCTGTTGTAAAATGGGTTGATGGAAGTATACTCGATTCAGTTTTTCAGGTGTATCCAAGAAAAAATGTTATTCTTCAAAAAGGCGGTGGAGAGTAATACACACCCCTTTCGGGGGTGACCAAAAATTAATTATTCAATAAAAAAATCTTCGAAAATCGTTTAAAATCAGCGTCATCAGTGCCTGCCACTATGTGGTTCCATTCAAAGATAAATGTTACTTTTTGGTCAACCTCCTGTCGGCTTTAAATATTTAATTGGTCTACGACGCATCCCCTCTGGAGAGGGGCGAGGGGTGTGTTAGTAATTTGGATCACATAAAAATCTGTAATCAACCGAAGTAATTTGCTAATGAAAAAAATTGGAATTGCATTTGGCAGCGGCGGCGCCCGCGGTATCACTCATCTTCTAATGATTGAAGCATTGGAGGAACTGGGATTAAAGCCTTCAGCCATTTCGGGCAGCAGCATCGGAGCAGTTGTTGGCGCTTTCTATGCTGCTGGATTCACTTCCAAAGAAATGCGAAAAATCCTCGATCAACTTCTCAATCCAAAAAGTAACAGCGTATTCGATTTTCCCCTCAAATCAGATTTCATAAAACTATTCTCGATGTTCGATCCGCAGTTCATTAAATCAGGATTCATAAAAGGTGATAAGTTCCAGCAATTCATGAAATCACATCTTAAGACTTCAACTTTCGAGGAACTGGAGGTCCCATTAAAAATATCAACTACAGATTACTGGAAAAAAGAGGAAGTTGTGTTTGAGAAAGGTAATCTGCCGTTAGCGATCAGAGCAAGTTACTCGATTCCCGGTTTATTTACACCGATCAAAATTAAAAATAAAATTTTAGTCGACGGGGGTGCTGTTAATCCTCTCCCGTTTGACTTGATCAAGAGACAATGCGATATAACGATTGCAATTGACATAACATCATTTCATACTATGAATGCTCAAGAGATGCCTTCAACATTCGATATAGTATTCACTACTTATCAGATCATGCAGAATTCTATAATTCAGGAGAAGTTGAAATTTGTGAAACCGGATATCTATATAAAACCTAAGATCTCAGATGTGAGGGTTTTTGATTTTGCAAAAGCCGATTCAATCTTTGAACAAGCAAAGCCAGCTAAAAAGGAGTTGAAACGGCAATTGGAAAAACTTTTATTGCATAAATAATACGCTCTGCAAAGTATTAATTTTATTTCAAGGTTGGTACGAATTATTTCGTGTGATTGAAATCGGTCATGATGTAGGGATCGAGCTCCTGCTCGATCCAACTTCAAAGCTGTGGCGGAATGACCGGGAGGTCATTCCCTACGAACTGCAACGGAATGGCTAGGAAGTCATCCCCTACCAGGCTGCTGAGCTAACCGCCTCGTAAAGCGCTCACAATGTTCAATCTTGAGGCACGAACTGAAGGCAAGAACCCTCCTAAAATTCCCATAAAGAGTGCAAAAACTATGGAGGAAATTATAATTGTCGGATTTAGTGAGAATGAAAACGCTAACTCAGCGAAAGAATTCCAGTTTAATGTTGAGATGGAGAAAAACTGTAAAAACGATGCTAAGAAAATTCCAATTGCTCCGCCTATAGACGCAATAAGCAATGATTCAAATAAAAACGCTGTGAGAATGCTTCTTCGTTTAAAACCTAAAGAACGCAGCGTCCCGATTTCAACTGTTCTGTTAGCAACTGCCGCATACATGGTAATCATTGCGCCAATAGTTGCACCAAAACTGAAAATGACAGTAATAAAAATCCCAAGCACTCTGATAAAGCCGGCGAGAAATTCCGATTGTTCGGCAAAATATTTTTGCTCAATTTTTGGTTCAAACGGAAGCAATCTTTTATCGGAGTCAAAAGCTTTCTTAAATTTTTCATAGTTACTTATATTATCCAGCTTAAGAGTTAAAGTGGAAACACTTGTTCCTCTATTGAATGCACTTAGCAGCTGATGCGTATCACCCCAAAATTCAGATTCAAATCCGCTTCCATTTGCTTCAAAAATACCTACAATTGTCCACATGTCACCAGCAAATTTTATTTTATCTCCAATGTTAGTGCCTTCAAATTTTTTGTTGATGGATTTACCAACAATCAATTCTCTTAAAGAAGGATTAAATAGCCTACCGTTAATAATTTTCACTTGAGGCCTAAGCTGATAAACCATTTGCGAAACACCTCTCACAGTAATATTACTCATTCCACCCTTTTTAATTTCCAAATTGATTATTACTACTGGTTCAGGTGAAACTAAAAGATTTCCATCCGGTGATTTTGCAACATGAAGAAGTGTGCGTATTAAATTTTGAGTATCGCCATCAACAATGCTGGTAATTTCACCTTGCGATGATTTCCTAAGAATCATAACATTATCATTCGATCCCGTAGCAACTAAAGTTTTTTCAACTCCATAAGCCATCATTAAAGCAGCAGTAAAAACGAATACCACCAACGCAATGCCAGTTACTGTAATTATGGCTGTAAGCTTTCGAGATTTGAAATTTCTAAATGTGTACTTGAAAGGTATTTTCATCCTACAAACCTGAACCCTTCCACGATTTTTGTTTTTAGTGTACGTTGAATTGGAAATACAGCAGCTATAATTCCAATAAGAATTGCCGCACCCAATGCCATGATGGTTGTTACTGGTTCAATGAAAAAGAATGGGAAAAATCCTTTAGGAATTGCTTGCTCGAATCCAGCAACAATGGGATAAGTGAAAGCGATTCCAATTCCTCCGCCTAATATTGAAATCAACATCGATTCACCAAGGATAAGGCCGGTTAAATGGAAAGTCGAAAATCCCAATGTTTTAAACACAGCATATTCTCTTGTTCTTTCCCTTGCCGCCATAATCATTGTATTAGCAAGCACCAGCATTATAATTCCAATTATAAAAAAAGACATTAGATTCATTGCAGTGATAATGGCACTTGAAGCAGCAACAAATCCTTGGGCAAATGCTTTTTCTGTTTCTGTTTTAGTTTCAGCGGAAGAATTATTAAACAAAGCATCTATCTGATCTGAAATAACTGCTGCTTTATTTGGATCTTCTATTGCTACTATATACCATCCTACATCTCCAGCTCTAACCGGTGTTTCAATTTTCATTCTTTCATCTACATACTGCCAGTGAAAAAGCATTTGAGAATCATCGGTATTCTTATTTTGCGGGTGATATATACCCCGAACAACAAAATCCCATCTGCCGGGATAAATATCTCCCTCCAATGTCATAACATCACCAATTTTGATATTGTATTGCTTAGCAATATCAGCTCCTAACACACATGCGTTTCTTTCCTTTTTAAACGTTGCAAGTTCTTCAGGAGCAATTAAAAACTCAGGCATAACATCAAAAATTGTTTCTGCATCCACAGCCATCCTTGCAAAGAAATTATTCTTATCCTTATATACTCCTCCAAACCAGTTAGCAAAGCTTACAGTCTGAACTCCCGAAACGCTTTTAATTTTTTCTTTATAGGAATAGGGTAACGGAAAAATAAACGAAACCGCCTGCCTGGTTATTAAACGATTTGCAGAGGCAGCATCTACACTTGAATCCCAAACAGTTACTACTGTCCTTAGAAGTCCAAATGCTATGACAGCAATTGTAATTCCCACTATAGTAAGAACTGTTCGGAGCTTATGCCTAAGTGCATTCTTCAAAATTAATTTCAATACTTTCATCTTAAACTCCTACTAAATCACCTTTTTCAAGATGACGAACGATTCTGGCTCTTTCGGCAGCATGAGGATCGTGTGTAACCATTAAAATTGTTTTATTGAATTCCTTGTTTAGCCGTTCAAGCAAGGTTAAAATTTCGGCAGCGGAATTTTTATCAAGATCACCGGTCGGCTCATCTGCTACAAGCAGAACGGGATCTGTAACAACTGCCCTTGCAATTGCAACTCTTTGCTCTTGTCCGCCAGATAATTGTTTTGGATAATGCTGAATATGACTTCCTAAACCGACAATGCCCAGTACTGTCTCCACATGCTTCTTTCTCTCTGCTTTGGAAAGTTTTGTAAGAAGAAGAGGAAGTTCAACATTTTCAAATGCTGTGAGAACAGGTATTAAATTGTAAAATTGAAAAACGAACCCAACATTGTTCGCTCTCCACTTTGCAAGAGCAGATTCGCCAAGATTTGAAATCTCCGTATCTGCGACTACAACTCTTCCCGAGCTTGGTTTATCAATTCCGGCAATTAAATTTAACAGAGTAGTTTTTCCTGAACCCGATGGTCCCATCAAAGCCATGAATTCACCCTGTTTTACATTTAAGGATAAGTTACTGAGAACGGGAATTTCAAAACTGTCTCGCCAATAAGATTTAGAAACATTTTGTACTTGGATAAGTTCCGACATTTAAACTCCTAAAAAATAAATGATTACTATAAAACTTTTACTGCAATACCGTCTTTTATTTTCTCGGTTAATTTATCAATTATGCTTTCACCTGAACTAACACCGGATATAATTTCAATATTATCTCCAAATTTTCTTCCCAATTGAACTTGAACCTCAACTGCTTTATCATCTTTAACAACAAATACAACATCCCTTCCATTCCTTTTACCTGTAGCCGAAGATGGAGCTAATAGAATAGGTTTTTCTTTGTCTTTATCTTCATCTTTATCTGTCCTCCGTGTTAAAAATGTAACTTTAGCACTCATTTCGGGAAGCACGCGGCTATCATACTCTTTGAAGCCGACTTTCACTAAAACTGTAGCTTTAGACCTATCGGCAGTAGGAACTATTTTGGCTACAAAACCAGGATAACTTTTCTCTGGATAGGCATCAAGTACAATTTCACACTCCTGGTTTAAAGTTATTTTTTCAATATTAGATTCTGAAACGTCCGCTTCAACCTGAAGAGATGTCATATCAGCCATTGTAACAACCGCTGCTCTTGAATTTATACTCGCTCCGAATGGAGAAACTATTTCACCTACGTCAGCATTTTTAGTTAGCACAGTTCCATCAAATGGAGCTCTAATCAATGTATTTTCCATTGCCACTTCAGCGGCTGTAACTTGAGCACTCGCAAGATCGATAATTGCAAGTGTTCTGTTATAACGAGCTTCGGCCGTTTCAAACTCTTGCTGCGATATCAAACCTTTAGCTGTCAATTCCTTTTGTCTCTTATAAAAATTCTCAGCATCCTTCAAATCCGCTTCCGCTAACTTCAAATTGGCTTTAGCTTGGTCTAGTTGAGCTTTGATATCATTGTCTTCAAGCCGGGCAATTATCTGGTCCTTTCTAACTTGGTCGCCTTCAACTACTCCGAGAAAAACTAATCGTCCGGTACCTTTGGAAGCAACGGCAGCTTTACGCTGAGCAACAACATATCCGCTCGAATTAAGCACGGCACTTGAATAAGCACCTGTTTGCAATGTTACTGTTGTCAGCTTAACCTCTTCTTTTTTATCTAATAGGCTGTTAACATAACTGTAGACAATAAAAGCTAACACAAGCAATAGAACAGAACCGACAATTCTGGTAACGATTTTTTTAGTTCTATCAGGTGGTCGCTTTTCTTCAGTTCTATTAATTCGTAAAGAGCTTAAATCTATGTTCTTTGTTTCCACGATCAGTCCTAATAAAAAATTCTTGCGAAAAAATGAAAAGGAATTGGCGAAATATAAAAGAAAGTAGGATAAAGATTAAATTTTTAATGATGAATAGAGTTTGAACGTGATGAAAAACTCAAAGATTGAGCTTATTCAAACCTCTACCAAAAGTTGTGATCCACTTAATGTTCGAGTTAACTACTTAAATCTTTCAGAAAAGGATTCAGCAATATCAATGTGACCGGCTGTAAGACTTTCTATTCTTCCAAAGTTGATATATTCCCTGGATCCAAACCTAAAGCTCTTGCTTTAAGTACCCGCCTCATAATTTTTCCGCTCCTTGTTTTTGGCAGCGAATCCACAACATCAATTTGCTCGGGTTTGGCAATTGGTCCAACTTCATGTCCAACGTGTTGCCGCAATTCTTCAATCAGCTTATCGCTTTTAGAAAAGCCTGCCTTTAAGATTACAAAACAATGAATTGCATTCCCCTTAAGCTCATGAGGTAAGCCAATAGCAGCAGCTTCCGCAACTGATGAATGGCTTACCAATGCACTTTCAATTTCCGCAGTGCCAAGTCTATAGCCCGAGACTTTGATAACATCATCTACTCTACCAATAATCCAGTAATATCCATCTTCATCTCTTCTTGCAGAATCGCCGGTCAAGTACATACCGGGAAATTTACTCCAATACTGGTTTACGTAACGATCTGGATCATTCCAAATACTTCTAAGCATCGAAGGCCAAGGAGTTTTAATAACAAGATAACCTTCTTCATTTGGTTTAACGCTTTTTCCTTCTTCATCAACAATATCCATTTCTAGTCCGGGAAATGGTTTTGTTCCCGATCCCGGTTTTAATGGCACGCATGGCATAGGAGTTATCATGAACATTCCCGTTTCTGTTTGCCACCATGTATCCATTATCGGACATTTTTCTTTTCCAATAGTTTTATAATACCAACGCCAGGCTTCCGGATTTAT
>Ga0154465_1042_pt1 | contig 7218 bp, 4 predicted proteins | sample RifGroC2_FD_105658 | JGI IMG/M metagenome (GOLD analysis project Ga0154465, IMG submission 105658) | Ignavibacteria bacterium GWC2_35_8
CCTTTCCAATCGAGCAGCGCCTCTTTTCCTTTGTAGGAAATAATTAAATCGGGCTTGTCTTTTCCTTTCTCCCAAACTTTTTCGTATCGCCTATCCTTGCCGAAGAGTTCAAACTTTACTCCCCATTGTATAAGAAGATTTTTACCGAATTGCTCGGCTAAATCGTGGAGCTTGTAGTTATTCCTAAACTCATCTGTTGATTTGTGCGGTTTAAAATCTAATTCTTTCATGATGCAGAGTATATTGAAAAAATATTTGTGCGAAGGTAAAGTATTTCGCGCATATCGGCAAGCGGAGAGGATAAACCCAGTTTCTATAAGTTGCTATCTCGGTACTAAGAAACTGGGTTTGTTAACCAACCTTAGCAGCCAAATAAAACACCACGCGAATAACTTTATCACCTCATAAGAAACTTAGAGTTAGATAAGCAACTTATAAGAATAAGCGATAAGGTTGTGCTGCCGGGGAGAAGCAAATGTTACTAAGGTAAAGCTTGGCAACTCAAGCAACTGCCGGAATTTTGGGATTCAAGATTAAGGATACATCTTTTGCAAAGCCGATTAAGCTCTCTAGCAGAGCGGAGGGTGAAGCAAAGTTATTTGGAATGATTAACCGCAGCGTCTCTTTCTGCTGATTGAACTTAACCCGATCGGAATATTTTTCCATTATGTGCCTCATCATAACCGTAAAGTGATGTTTGTAGTAATCCTCTTTTTCCCCTTTTGGAAGAATGATGAAAATATTTTTTCTTTGGATAATAATTCTCTCAAATAGCGCTTGCGAAGCAAACAGCTTTAACATTGCGGCAGATATTAACAGGCTTACCATCTGCGGCAGCGAACCAAAACGATCTTTCATTTCTTCAACTAGGTCTTCAACCTCTTCTATGCTGGAAACTGAATAAAGCGCAGTGTAAAAATTCAATCTGTCCGATTGTTCGGGCATATAAGTTTGCGGAATGCCAATTTCAAAATATGTATCGATGGTTGGTTCGGTTTTTTCTTTCGGCTTTGGCAGTGTTTGAAATAATTCTTTGAACTCCTCGTATTTTAGTTCTTCAACCGCTTCGTTAATCAACTTAACAAAAAGATCAAAGCCAACATCGTTGACAAAACCGGTTTGTTCAATGCCGAGCAAATTTCCAGCGCCGCGAATTTCTAAGTCGCGCATAGATATGTTAAAGCCCGAACCAAGTTCAGTAAATTCTTCAATTGCCTGTAATCTTCTAAGTGCCTTTTTATTTATGCTGCTCATTGAAGGAACAATAAAGTAAGCATAAGCCTGTCTTGCTGCTCTTCCAACCCTTCCCCTTAGCTGATGAAGTTCGGCAAGTCCGAATCTATCCGCTCTGTTAATAATTATGGTATTAACGTTCGGTATATCAATTCCGGATTCAATGATTTTTGTTGATAGCAAAACATCATATTGTCGGTTAAGAAATCCGTGAATGACTTTTTCAAGCTGCGACGGTTTCATTTGTCCATGCGCAATGCCAATTTGTATTTCGGGAATATATTTTTTTAGATAACCCGCAAGCTTATCAATGGATTCAACACGATCATGAACGAAATATATTTGACCATTTCTGCTTAGCTCGGTTTTAATCCACTCTTTAATTTTTAAGATATCAAATGTTGAAACATGTGTGTAAATGGGCTGGCGATTAGGCGGCGGTGTTGCAATAATCGACAAATCTCTTGCTCCAAGCAGAGAAAGATTTAGTGTTCTTGGAATCGGCGTAGCAGTTAACGTAAGCGTATCTACATTATGTTTAAATGATCTCAGCTTTTCCTTTGCTATCACACCAAAGCGATGCTCCTCGTCAATAATTAAAAGACCAAGATCTTTAAATACAATATCTTTTGAAAGCAAGCGGTGGGTTCCAACAATCACATCAATTTTTCCGCATTCCAGGTCTTTGACTACTTCTACCTGCTCTTTCTTTGTTTGGAATCTTGAGATGGCGGCAACTTTAATCGGGAATTGAACAAGCCGATCCTGAAAAGTATTGAAATGCTGCTCAGCTAAAATTGTTGTTGGCACAAGTACGGCGGTTTGTTTGCCTTCTTGCGTAGCCTTGAAAGCCGCCCGAACCGCAACTTCTGTTTTACCAAAACCCACATCGCCGCACACAAGCCTGTCCATTGGATTTTCGGCCTCCATATCTTGCTTAACTTCTCCCGTAACTTTTTCTTGGTCTTCGGTGTCTTCATAAATGAAAGATGCCTCTAATTCTTTTTGCCAGACCGTATCTTTTCCAAACGAAAAACCCTTAGTCGCTTTTCTTCTCGCGTAAAGATTTATCAACTCTCTTGCAGCCTCTTTAATTTTTTTCTTAGTCCGCTGTTTGGTGTTTTGCCATTCGGAGGTTCCAAGAGTTGAGAGTGTCGGTGCTAATTTTTCTTGAGACGAATACCGCTTAACAAGATTAAGATAGTTAAGATTGACATAAACAACGCCGCCCTCGGCATATAGGATTTTCATAGTTTCCTGATTAGCATCTCCGATTTTAATTGTTTCCAATCCAACATATTTTCCTATTCCATAATCTTCGTGAACTACAAAATCGCCGCGCTTGATCGAGGAAAAAGATTTCGATTTGGACTTAGCCGCTCTTGCTTTTGAAATTACTTTTGTTCGATAGGGTTTGTTGAATATTTGATAATCGGTCAATACAACGAGCTTGGAATCTCGATGAACAAATCCTTTTTTTAAAGGTAAGGTTTCTATTTTGACTTGACCGGAATCTAATAACGCTAACGTCTCCTCGTGAAGTTCAGCAAGCAATTCACGTAAGCGATTAGATTGCAGATCATTTTCTGCCGTAAGAACTATTCTAAAACCCGAAGTTGCGAATTCTGTTAAAGTTCTAAAAAGAACATCATAATTTGAACCTATAGTTGGTGCTTCAGAAAACCCCAACTCATGTTTCCTATCAGACAAACCGAGCTCATCCTCAATTATCCATCGCGCCGTGCTTTTGTCAATTAAGCTTTGTAAATCAACATGGGATGCTTGTGTTTTTGTTTCGGCAATCTGAGTGTCAGCATCCGGAAAATCATCTTCTTCTGCAACATCCTCTTTTTTGGAATCCGGTGCAGCAAAATGTATTTCTTCATGGCTGGCGGCAGTGCGAATTAAAGTTAGATTATCTAGAGCATACTTTCCTGCCATAACCACAGGATTTATTAAATAATCAAATATGTTCGATATGTTCTCACGCAGGGATGGGCTTAGTTCACCTGCGAGAGTAGAGGTTGGAATCGACTCTATGGATCTTTGGCTTTCGGGATCAAAGTGCCGGATAGATTCAATAAAATCGCCGTCAAATTCAAGACGAACAGGATTTTTTTCACTGTAAGACCAAAAATCTATAATTGCACCGCGCTGAGAATAATCGCCCGGCGCTTCGACAAAATTTTCTTTCTGATAATTTAACAGATTAAAATATTCAACCAAGTTATTGTAAGATAAATCTCCACCCACACTAATTTGTGTTGTGTTTTTTCTAATCTGTTCTTTATCCGGAAGAGCGCATGTTAATAGATCATATGTGGAAAGAAGGATAAAATCATTTCGGTTTGTAATTTCTGTGAGCATCTCCTGCAGAATGTCCGGCTTCAGCTCATTAATAATAATTGTTTTATCTGATAAACCCATAATGCTCAGCTCGGCATTACTTTCATCAAGCGATTTAGAATCTTCGCAAAGCAAGTAAACTTGATGTTCCGATTCACACAACAGTTTTACAAAAAGGTTTTTTGTGAAGCCAAATAAATTAGTAACAAACAATGGAAACTTATCTGTTGGCGAGTTATTAATTAGTTGCGCAAGATTAACAAGCGATGATATTTTCTTTAGATCGTCTAAAATACTTTTCATTTCTTGTCAGAACGTAAATCTAAATGAAATAAAAAAATTTGGAGAGGTGTGGATGGGCGAAAATAGAATATGCAAGTGCGGTTATAGTTCGATCGCTTGTCTAACAAAACCATCCGCTTTAACTAATCTTTCTCGTGCTTCTTCGGCACTTACGCCAGCTTTGATCATGACGAGTGCAGTTTTAACATGACCATCGGCCTGCTGCAAGTAATTAGATGCCTCATCGTAATTTACGCCGGTAATTGTCATAACTATCCTTTTAGATCTCTCAACCAATTTTTTATTTGTCATCTGTAAGTCGATCATCATATTTTCATAAATCTTGCCCATCCTTATCATAGCAGTTGTGGTGAGCATATTTAACACCAATTTCTGCGCAGTCCCACTTTTCATTCTAGTTGAACCCATAATCACTTCTGGACCAATGTATGGACAGATAGCCACATCAACTTCTTTGATGCTAAAATTTTCTCGCGGGTTACATGTTACATATAAAGTTGTTGCACCCAATTCCTTTGCTTTTTTAACAGCACCAATAACGTATGGAGTTCTTCTGCTCGCTGCAATGCCGCAAACCACATCCTTACTCGTAACTTGGGCGAGCAGAATATCCTTTGCGCCGTTTTCTTCATAGTCTTCGGCACCCTCCTGTGCTCGGAACATTGCTTCTTTTCCACCGGCGATGTATCCCTCGATCATACCATAAGGTGTTCCGAATGTCGGAGGACATTCAGATGCATCAACAACCCCAAGCCTCCCGCTTGTACCGGCGCCAAAGTAGAGTAATCTGCCACCACTTTTTAGTGCATTAACGATTAGTTCCACAGCTTGAGCGATGTATGGCAGTTCTTTCTCCACTGCATACGGCACAGTTTTATCTTCATCATTAATGATTTTAAGAATTTCTTGGGTTGAACGCGCATCAATATCCATAGAGTGTGGATTGCGTTGTTCGGTAGTGAGTTTGCTAAGTTCGGTAAAAAGTGTTTTTGTATCTGTGGAAGAACTCACTTATTGATCTCCAGTAGTATAAGTTTTTTCTCTTTTTTGTTTCGAATATTTGATGGTTTGTACGACAGCTCAAATGTTGTTGATTTTTTTATGCAAGATTTATATTTGAGTTCTGTTTTTTTATACTCGTCCCCGAGGTCACCGCCCTTCATTGCAGCAATAAATGATTTTTCTTTAATTAGCGGTAGAGAATATCTCAGTAAAATTATTAATGGAACGGTTGCCCGGCTAATTACTAAGTCAAAGCTTTGAGAGTATTTCGCGATAAATTCAGAGTCTTCAACACGATCGTTCTCCACCCTTACATTTCCCAACTTGAGTTTACTTACAAACTCTTGAACAGCATCTGCTTTCTTTTTTGTCGAATCTACCAATACACCCCTGGTTTCTGGTCTCATGATTGCGAGAGGAATACCAGGAAAACCTCCGCCGGTTCCTATATCAAGAAAATAGCTGCATTTTTCGGGAATATATTTTGTGATGTAGGATGAAATAAAAATGTGGTTTTCAATTAGGGAATCAATATCGCGCCGAGAAACAAGATTAACAATGTCATTTTTTTCGGCAACCAATTCAGCAAAGAAAGCCAATCGTTCTACTTTCGTTGCTTCAGGATTGAATCCATTTTCCCAGTTCAGAGCAGTAAGTTGTTTTAGGTACTTTTCCTGAATGTCAATCATAAAAATAATGAGAATTAGTTTTTCAAATATACCAATAATACCGCAATATCTGAGTGTGTAACGCCTGAAATACGCAGTGATTGACCAATAGAACGCGGCTTGATCTTGTTTAGTTTTTCTCTGCCCTCAGCAGAGAGAGCCTTTATACTTTGATAGTTTAATGTTAAAGGAATACTGGTTGATTCATACTTTTCTAACTTCTTGATCATATCATCTTGTCGTTTAAGATATCCCTCGTACTTTAATTCTATCTCAACTTGCTCAAGCACCAAATCGTTTTCCATTAGTGCTCTTGCAAAAAGTCTATTCTCCTCAGTAGTGTTTACGAATTTCAAAACCTCAGAAAGACCAAGCTCCGGTCTTTTGCATAATTTAGAGATAGTTTCTGTTGAGTCTATTTCGGATAGTGACCGCGAATTAAGATGAGCATTTATAAAGTTCGCATTAATCTTTGTATCGTTGCAAAAGTTGACCGCTTTGGAAATTATAATTTCTCTTTCTTTCAGTTCGTTATAAATTGCTTTGTCGATTAAGCCGTATTCATAACCGTACTTAAGCAATCTTCTGTCGGCGTTATCTTGACGAAGGAGTAAACGATATTCGGCTCGAGAAGTAAACATTCTGTAAGGTTCATCGGTGGATTTGCCTACTAGATCGTCGATGAGGACTCCGATGTAGGCTTCATTTCTTCGAATAACAAGCTCCCGTTTTCCAATTATCTTTGCTGCGGCATTTATTCCCGCTACTAATCCCTGTGCCGCAGCTTCTTCATAACCAGACGTACCATTAACTTGGCCTGCAAAATAAAGCCCGGCGATTTTCTTTGTCTCTAAGGTTAAATCAACTTGATGCGGAGGAAAGTAATCATACTCGACCGCATAACCGGGGCGAACCATTTCAACATTTTCAAGGCCCTTGATTTTCCTAAGTGCCTCAAACTGGATATTTGCCGGAAGAGATGTTGAAAATCCATTTAAATAAATTTGATCACTATTCAATCCCTCAGGTTCAAGGAAGAGTTGGTGCTGTCTTTTTTCTGAAAAACGAACGATTTTATCTTCAATCGATGGGCAATACCGCGGACCGACTCCTTTGATTAATCCTGTAAACATGGGGGAATTATCAAAGCCCTTTTCCAAAACCCTGTGAACGGAATCATCTGTGTGTGTTATGAAACAGCTTACTTGCGGTAAAAATGGAAAAACGCTTTTATCGGTTCTATAAGAAAATGGTTGTGGTGAATCATCTCCAGCTTGTTCTTCTAAGATTTCCCAATTAATTGTTGTTTTCTTCAATCTTGGCGGTGTTCCGGTTTTAAGCCTTGCCGATAAAAATCCAAGACGACTCAATGATTCTGTTATTCCAAGAGATGGTTTTTCTCCATAACGACCACCGGTTGTGGAAACCAAACCTGTATGCATTTTACCGTTTAGAAAAGTTCCGGATGAAAGTATGACCGCTGATGAATTAATAAATTTGCCGGAAGCCGTACTTACACCAACTACCTTTCCGCCCGCGGCAAGTATTTCAACAACCGATTCTTCAACAATCTCGATGTTTGGTGAGTTTGATATGATTCGATAAGCTTCTTCAGAGTATAGTTTCCGATCTGATTGACAGCGAGGAGACCAAACTGCTGGTCCTT